>Ga0163144_10001062_pt1 | contig 65062 bp, 43 predicted proteins | sample OliLak19BULKMAT1_FD_123175 | JGI IMG/M metagenome (GOLD analysis project Ga0163144, IMG submission 123175) | Freshwater microbial mat bacterial communities from Lake Vanda, McMurdo Dry Valleys, Antarctica - Oligotrophic Lake LV.19.BULKMAT1 | ecosystem: Environmental > Aquatic > Freshwater >...
CTGGCACAGGCCGACACCGTGCCCGTGTCCGACACCCTCGACGAACAGTCCACCGCTCGCGAGCACTCCATCGCGCGGCCATGTGCGCACGACGGCGGCGGAGCGCCAGCGCTGCCAGCCGAGTTCGCGCCGCAGTTCCTGGACCGGCAGCACGCGTTCGCCGCGGTCACCGACGAGACGTGTGTCGAGCCAGCGTCCGCGCGCGTCGGAACGCGCTGGATGGATCGCGACGAGGCGCTCGCCGAGCTCGAAGCGGCGGGCCACGTCGAACAGGTCCGACGGCGCAAAGGTGTGGTTCCAGGCTTTGGGGTCCGCGCTGCAGCCCGCGCAGGGGACGGAGCGCATGCCACCCGGATCGGGTTCGCGGAACACATCGGAAAAATCCGCGGTGTGTCCGCCGCACGCGGCGTGGAAACGCGCGTCGAGCACACGCCCTCCCAGTTCGAGCACACGCCCGCGGGTCGCCGCGACCGCCGCGGCAAGACGCGTGTCGAGACCGCGGCTCTTGCCCGCCGCATCCGGTTCGAACCGACCGCGGAACGCCTGGTCGAGCACGCTGTCGTGCAGAACCGGTCGTGGGCCCTGCGCGGCGCGCGCTTCGAGCTGCGCCACCGCGTAGCTGCGCGCGGCGACGGCTTGGGCTTCGAGCAGCGCGGGCGGCGCGTTCCATAGGGCGAGCTCGGCCGCGACGACGCCGCTCACGTAGTCTTCGAGGTCGAGCCACGCGTGTGCACGCAGGCCACCGCCCGCGCGCGCTTCCACAACGATCGTCCCGGCGTACAGGCGCCCGTCGAAGCGGACGGTGCCCCCCGGCAGCGCGGGTTCGAAGAGCAAGAACGAAGCGCGCCGATCGCCGCCGTCGACCACGTCGTCGCCGACGCGGCGCACCGCGGTTTCCGCGCCCGAGCCCAAGTCGATGCCAAGGGAAAGGGCGCCGTCGGCCGCCGCGAGGCGCAACGGGACGCGGCCCGTGGATGACCAGGGATCGGGGACAGGCGGCGGGGACGGCGGCGGGGACGGGGGCGGGGCACTTGGGCGGCTCGGATGGGGGACTGCCGTCGGCGCGGGCCGGTGGCCCAATCCCATGCAGGCGCCGACACCCATGCCGGCGACCAGCACCACGAGGCCGAGCACGCGCGTTCGCGGCGCCGGGGCGGGCGCGGATTCTTGCACGGCGTTCAGAACAGCTCCGGTCCCGGCGCGGCTCCACGCGGGTCGATGCCCACGGCGCGGCACCCCTCGGGCGTGACGAGGCGTCCGCGCGCGGTGCGGTGCAGGAGTCCCATGCGGAGCAGATGGGGTTCGAAGACTTCTTCGATCGTGTCCTCGCTCTCCCCGATCGCGGCCGCCAGGGTTTTGAGTCCGATGGGCGTCGACGGATTGCGGCCGAGGTACGCGAGAATGCGCCGATCCACGTCGTCGAGGCCCTGCGGGTCGACGCCCAGGCGCGCCATCGCATCCGCGGCGAGGTCCGCGTCGATCGACGTGCGGCCCGCCACGGCGGCAAGGTCGCGTGCGCGGCGCAGGTAACGGCCGGCGATGCGCGGGGTGCCGCGCGAGCGCTCCGCGAGGAGCACCGCGGCGCCCTGACCAAGGCCGATCCGAAGGAGCCCCGCGGCGCGCTCGATGATGCGCACGAGGTCGTCGGTGGGGTAGGGAACGAGGCGCTCGACGAGGCCGAAGCGCGCGCGGAACGGCGCGGACAGGAGGCCTTCGCGTGTCGTGGCGCCGACCAGCGTGAAGCGCTCAAGGCGCAAGGGCACAACCCTGGCCGCGGGCCCCTCGCCGAGGGTGAACTCGATGGAGAAGTCCTCCATCGCAGAGTACAGGTACTCCTCAACTGCCGATGGCACGCGGTGGATCTCGTCCACAAAGAGCACGTCGCCGGGCCGCAACTGGGTGAGGATCCCCACCAGGTCGCGGGGGCGTTCGAGCGCCGGGCCCGTGGTGCCGTGCAGATGGGTGCCGAGCTCCGTGGCAAGGATGCGCGCGAGGCTGGTTTTGCCCAGACCCGGCGGGCCGGCGAGCAGAAGGTGGTCGGGGGCCTCGCCGCGGGCGAGTGCGGCGTCCAGCGCGACCCGCAGGTTGGAGACGACCCGCTCTTGGCCCACGAAGTCTTCGAGGCGGCTCGGGCGGAGCCCCACTTCTTGCTCAGGTTCCCGGGGCCGCTCCAGAGGGCTCGTCCACGGCGGGTCGGCCTCCGGGCGCCAACTCTCCCGACCTTCGGCGGTCGAGCCTTCACCTGCGGCGTCGTGCGATCTCCCCATGGGGACGGAGGATAGCGCGCGCAGCCCGCGGACCCAGGCGCGGCCCGCTGCTCTGGACAGGGCCGGGACAGGGGCCTATCCTCCGCCCACGCTCCCACCCTCGGCGCGGCGGCGCGGCGGCACGGCGGCACGGCGGCACGCCGCGCTCGACGCGCTCGCCGCGCTCGCCGCGCTCGACAAGGGAGCCGACCACTGTGCGAGGCCGCACGCCGCGGCGCACAGGACGCTCTTTTGGACCTCGCCACGACCCCCACAGGGGAGGCGGAGGGGGTCCGACGACCCTACGCGAGCCGCGCGACGGACCTCGAACCATCGGCACGGGTCTTGCAGTTGCAGGTCCGTCCGCCCCGCTCCCCGGGAACCGGACTTTTCCGCTCTGCGCCTCGGTGCCTTTGCTGGCGCTGGCGCTTGTGCCGGGGACGCCGCTTTCATTCACCGTTCACCCCGGAAGGGTGTCGACCTTCGACCTTCGACCTTCGACCGTGGCCCGTGGCCCGTGGCCGGGTAGCAGCGCCGTATGTGCTACCTCCGCTGGCAATCCCCACCGTCGCCCTTCGATCCGTCCCCTCGCGCTCCGGCGCACCGACCTTCGCAGCTTCGACCCCGATCCCGATGAAGACGAGCCACGCGATCCCCACGAACCGGTTCCTGGTCAACGCAGCGGGAACGCTGCTCGCCTCCTTCGCGCTGGCCGCCTGCGGCGGCGCAAGCGGCGGCGGAGGGAGCTCGTCGATGTTCATCGCCGAGGTGAACAACGGGTTTGGCGTGATGCTCCCCTACCGGACGTTCAAGCTGGAGAACGGGCAGCCGACCTCCACCGTGATAGCGATCCGGTCGCAGCAGGACATCGCCAACAATGTCTCCGCGGCGAACCCCATCCTGCCGATGCCCACGTGGCCGACGGCCGCGGTGCTGCCGACGGGTGCACCGGGCAACCACTACATCGTCGCGCGCTTCAGCGCCGCCATCGACCCGCTCAGCGTTCTGGATCCGACCCAAGGGGGCGCGGTGTCCAACGGCTTGACGGGCTCGATCACGATCGTCTCGATCGACCCGGCCTCCGGCGCCACGAGCCCGGTCAGCGGCCGCGGATTCATCGGGGGCAAGACGTTCTCCGGAACACCCGACTTCCTCACCGGTCAGCTTCCCTTCACCAGCTGGGTCACCCTGGGCTCGGGCACCGACGGCCAGCCGAAGCCCGTGGCGGCCATCCCGGAGGCGTTTGGCTTTCCGGGCACGCAGCAGAGCACAGGATTCGCCGGTGCCCCGGAGCTCCTCGGCAGCAACGTCTTCGTCTTCGTCATCGACAACGACGCGAACCTCTTGACCCACAACACGTTCCCGGCCGGACGTCAGATCCGCATGCGGGTCTCAAGCGGTGTGCGTTCGACGAGCGGGGCCCCCATCACCGAGGTGGGCCTTGCGTCGAGCACCGTCGGCGACGACACGGTGACCCCCGAGGTCATCGTGAACGCGACGGGGTCGGCCAACTTGCCCCAGATCGTGCCGGGCAACGGCGCCTCCAACGTCGACCCCTCCTCGACGGTGCGCATCGCGTTCACCGAACCCGTGCAGCCCTTCTCGCTGGGCACCCTGGACAATGGCACGCCGCCGCTCATCAGCTCGGCCGTGCAAATGACGTTCGGGCCCGCCGAGGGCGTGACGAACGTGCCGTTCGTGGTGCGCCCCGTCAGCATCTACGACCTCAGCGTGATGGAGCTGATCCCGGCGTTCCCGTTCCCCGGCGCCGGGCCGCCGAGCGCGAGCTGCGACACCTTCAGCGTCGTCCAGGTCCAAGTCACACCCGACCAGGTGCGCGACCTGTCGCCCGCCGCAAACCGCAACACCGAGGTCGCGGTGACCGACTTCGAAGTCGGACAGGGCATCGGTCTTGTCAACGCGCCGGTGGCTCCCGACGTGATCTACGCTGGGCGCGCAGGCAGCGAGCCGGGCATCTCGGTGATCGACCTCAACGGATTCGGACAGAGCACGGGGAATCCCGCGTTCGATCCGTTCAACCCGATCGTGAAGGGGAACTCGAACTTCCCCAACAACCCCAATGTCGCCCTGCAAGGTCCGCAGCTCCTGCCCGCCCTAAAGCTCGGCACGTGCACGGTGGACGGCGGTTCCGCGGGGGTTTTCACGCTGACGAAGGACAGCGCCCTCAATGACAAGTTGATCCGGGCGCCGCTGATCGACTCCGTGGGGGACATGGCACTGGGCCAAGCTCTCGACGTTGCGTTCAACAACTCCCTGCCGCCTTTTGGCTGCCAGTCGGGCAACCCGAACCTGTGCGCGTCGACGGGTAAGAAGCGTCCGACGCCCGTACTGCAAGGGTCGGGAAGTGTCGTCGCGCCATCCGCGCCGGGTCAGTTTGGCTCGGCGCCTCCCGGCTCGGGCAACCTGATCTCCTGGGCCCCGCACCCCAACCCTCCGCCGCTCGTGTTTCCGCCCCTGTGCGTGAGCCCGAACATCGGCGGCCTCGAGCCCACGTCGGTCGACACCCTCGCCCAGAACCTGCTTCAGACGGGCAACCCGTTCGGAAACCCAGGGCTGAATCAGCCGCCCACCGGCTTGCTCGCGATCCAGCAAAACTCGTTCTTCGTCGGGCCATCGACCCCGAAGGACCTTCTGACCGCGTGCACGGACTACCAGATCCGTCAGCAGATCGGCCATTTCATGTACGTCGTCGACCGTCTGCGTCGGCAGGTCGTGGTTCTCAACTCGAACCGCTTCTTCGTGCTTGAGCGCATCAACCTGCCCGACCCCACGTCGCTGGCGGTCTCCCCGAACGTCGACTTCCTCGCTGTAACGAACCAGGGCGCCGGAACGGTCTCTTTCATCGACATTCGCCCGGGCTCCTCGACCTTCCACCAGGTCGTGTCGACGACCAAGGTCGGCACCGGTCCGCGTGGCATCGCATGGCAGTCGGGCAACGAAGACATCTTCGTTTGCAACGAGTCCGACAGCACCGTATCCATCCTGCGCGCCCTCGACTTCCAAGTCCGCAAGACCTTGAAGGCCGGCCTCCAGGCGCCGTTCGAAGTGGTGCTCCTCCCGCGCCAGGCATCACACGGGTTCAATCGCAACGTGTACTTCGGCTTCATCCTGGGTCGCAACGGACGTGTGTCGATCTTCGAGTCCGGCCCCAACGGCGCCAACGGCTGGGGCTTCGACGACATCGTCAGCACCCTGCCCTTCACGTTTGCGAACCCGAAAGCGATGGCCCCCGACTACACCACGCTCAACGGAGCCATTTGGGTCGTGCACGAGAACCCGCTCAACCCGACCACTGGTCTTGCGACTGGCGTCTCGGGCGGCGCCGTGAGCAACGTGTTCCTCGAGAGCGGAACCTTTGGCCAGTTGCCGCTCGTCGGCGGCGGCGGGAACCCTCAAGTCCGCGACATCGAGTTCGTCGTTCGCTCGTCGATCGGGCCTGAAACCCTGACGGGCATTCCGGTGGACATCGCGTTCGACAACCTCGCGAACGCGGGTGGCTTGCCTAACTCCTTCACCACGTTCAGTGCGGGTGTGCCTGCGCCGGTCAATGGGAAGGGGCTGATCCGCGGCGGCGGCTTCGGCTTTGGGGGGATAATTCCCACGTCGCAACCCAGTTACATGTTCCTCGCGGTGCCCAACTCCAACCAGGGGGGCGGTGTCGTCGACGTGATCAACTTGGACGCGGGCTTGAGCCGCGTCGATACGGATGTGTTCCTGCCGGGAGTGCAATCGATCCCCGCCGCAGGCGTCAACGTCCTGATGGACTACTTCCGGCAGTAAATCTCGGGCAGTAAATCTCGGGCAGTAAATCTCGGGCAGCAGTGCTCGGGCAGCAGTGCTCGGGCAGGAGTGCTCGGGCAGTGAAAGCAGCGCGGGGGATTCTCGGCGGTCGCCGGGTGTCCCCCGCGCGGCGTTGTGCCGGGGCGGCGCCGATCGGCCGCTTTGGCGCGGCGCGCCGATGTGCGATCTTCTTCGCCCCATGCCGGACGCCACCCTCGTCGAGTCGATGTTCGGGCGCATCGCGCGCCGCTACGACTTCCTGAACCGCGTCCTCTCCGGCGGTGTGGACCAGCTCTGGCGCCGTCGCACGGTGGCAAAAGCCGTCGAACTCGTCGGGCCGCTCGCGGGCAAGCGCGTGGTGGACGTGTGTTGTGGCACGGGGGACTTGACGATCGCGTTCGCGCGTGTGGGAGCGTTTGCGGTGGGCGCCGATTTCACGCACCCGATGCTGCTGGAGGCGCTGCCAAAGGGCATGGGCGCAGGCGAGCTTCCGATGGGTTACGCCCGCGGCGATGCGCTGCACCTGCCGATCGCCGCGGGTGTTGCCGACGTCGCGAGTGTCGCCTTCGGACTGCGCAACGTCGCCGACCGAGGGCGGGCGCTTGCGGAGATGGCGCGGGTGGTGCGGCCCGGCGGAGTCGTGCTCGTCCTCGAGTTCACGCTGCCGCCCAACCGCGTGCTGCGCTCGATCTACGGCTTCTACTTCACGCGCATCCTGCCGCGCCTTGGCGGTTGGGTGTCGGGCGATCCAGATGCCTACAGCTACCTGCCCGATTCCGTCCGCACCTGGCCGGCGCCCGATCGCCTGCGCGACGAGATGGCGTTGGCCGGCCTCGAGTCGTGCGGATTTGAGCTGCTGTTCCAGGGTGTCGCGGCGCTGCACCACGGCCGCCGTCCGTACGCAACAGCGGGAAGCGCGTCTGCACAGGGCGCGGTCCGATGAGCCGGGCGCGTCGCCGCTCCGGTGGGTCAGACGACGATGCCGCGGGCGCCGACGAGCTGAACGCCCGCCGTCCGCGGCTCGCACTCGGTTTGCTCGCCACTGTCCCGTTGCTGCTGATCTACGAAGCCAGTTTGGCCGCCACGGGTGGCGAGCGGCGCAACACGGCGGAAGTGCTTGTTTCCCTGCCGCTCGAGCCCCTTGGGTCGAGCGCCGCGGTCGTGCGCGTGGGGGTGTTGCTGGCGCTGTTGGGTGCACTCGTGTGGCGCGCGCGGTCGGAGCACGCCCACCTCGGACAAGCGCTCCTGCGTGTTTTGTTCGAGGGTTTCCTCGCCGCCCTATGCCTCGGACCTGCGCTGCTTGTCGCGCACGGCGGGTTCGCGCACGGGATGCCTCCGGTCGACGTGCCAGCAGGCCCCTCCGGCCGCGCGCCGGGGCTGGCGGAAGCGGGGCTGCTCGCGGGGGCTGGCGGTTGGGAAGAGCTCGTTTTTCGGCTGCTCGCCTACAGCCTCGTTTACCTCCTGGCGCGCCACGTGGCGTCGTTTTTTGGCGTGCCCCTCGCCGGCGCGCGCATCGCCGGCGACGTTGCGGGTGTTCTGGGTTCGGCCGCGCTGTTTGCCGCGTTCCACCTGGCGAGCTTCACCGCGTGGTTAGGGCCGGGTGGGGAGCCCTTCGACGCGCCCCTGTTTGCGTGGCGGTTCCTGGGTGGCCTGCTGCTCGGGCTGCTGTTCCGCTGGCGCGGTCTGGGTGTGGCGGCGTGGGCACACGCGGTTTTCAACGTGGCCCTGGCGCTTGGCGCGGGCCCCGGAGTGTTCCTCGGTCGGGGTGTCGACGGCGGCGCTTGAGCCCAGCCCGCCGCCCGCCTAACCTCCTGCGAGCCGTTCGCGGCACGCCCTCACAATGGCCAAGTTTTTTGTCGGCATCACCGGTGGCAGCGGGCACGCCTACGCCGAACGGCTGGTGCGCGAGCTGGCCGCGGCGGGGCACGACGTGCAGGTGTCGATCACGCCCGCGGGCTGCAAAGTGCTGCGGCACGAGCTCGGCATCGACGCGGGACCGGGGGGCGAGCGACTCGAGGAAGCGCTCCGCGCGCACCTCGGCCCGGAACTCGGCGCGCGTGTGCGCGGCTTTCGGGCGGATGCCGTCGAAGCACCACCGAGTTCGGGCACATCACTGACCGGCGGTGTGGTCATTTGCCCGTGCAGCATGGGCACGCTTGCGCGCGTCGCGGTCGGGTTCAGCTCGAACCTGGTGGAGCGCGCCGCCGACGTGGCGTTGAAGGAGCGCCGCGACCTCGTCCTCGTCCCGCGCGAGTCACCCCTCTCGCAGATCCACCTTGAGAACATGCTGCGGCTCGCGCGCATGGGCGCGACGATCCTGCCGGCGATGCCGGGCTTTTACCACCATCCCAAGACGGTCGACGACCTCGTTGGCCATGTGGTGGGCAAGATCCTCGATCGACTTGGTGTCGCCAATCGGGCGGGCGCGCGCTGGCAGGGCCTGGGGCGTCCGACAACGGAGCCGCCCGATGAACCGGGCACCGGCGCGCCGCCACCGCCCGATCCGCTCTGCGCAAATCCGCCCTCTGCGGGGGAAGCCGCAGCGCCGTGATGCAAGGAGCACTGCCGGCGTACCTGTCGCTCGTGCGCTTCAGCCACAGCGTGTTTGCGTTGCCATTTGCGTTGATGGGCGCGTGGATCGCCGCCGCGGGCCCGCCGCGCGCGGGTGTGCTCGGGTGGATTCTCGTGGCCACCGTGGCCGCGCGCACGGCCGCGATGGGCTTCAATCGCCTCGTGGACAGGGATTTCGACGCCGCCAACCCGCGCACGGCAAAGCGCGAGCTGCCCGCGGGCCGACTCGCTGTTGGCGAAGTGCGCCTGCTCGTCCTGGGCTCGAGCGCGGTGTTTTGCGCCGCGGCCTTCGCGCTCGGACCCCTGTGCGGCTGGCTGTCGTTCCCGGTGCTCGCGGTGCTCCTTGGATACTCGTTCGCAAAGCGCTTCACTGCGGCGGCGCACCTTGTGCTCGGGCTCGCGCTTGGACTAGCGCCGCTTGGTGCCTGGCTGGCGGTGCGCGGGTCGCTCGCGGGCGACCTCGTTCCGCCGCTCGTGCTGGCGTTCGCGGTGCTGACGTGGGTCGCGGGCTTCGACATCCTCTACGCGTTGCAGGACGAGGAGTTCGACCGCCGCGCGGGGCTGCGTTCCATTCCGGCGCGCCTCGGAGTCGCACGCGCCCTCACCGTGTCCGCGTGGCTACACGTGGGAACGTTTGCGGCGCTTCTCGTGCTCGCCCGCCGACTCGACGCGGGGCCCGTGTTTTTCGCCGCGCTGCTCGCGTCGGGCGCGTTGCTCTTCTACGAGCACCGCATCGTGAGGCCGGGCGACCTGGCGCGGCTCAACACGGCGTTTTTCACGCTCAACGGATGGATGGGGGTTGGGCTTTTTGCGGGCCTCGCCCTCGACTTTGCACTGCGGGGGAGCTGAGCATGGCCGCGCGCGCACCGAAGGAAGTTCCGCCCCACATGCAGGTCAAGGCGCTCGAGCGCGAGCTTGCGGGCGCGAGTGCTCTTGGCACGGCTTACGTCGTTCGCGGGGATGAGCCCTACTTCCGCCAGCGCGCTGCCGACGCGGTCGTCGCGCGTGCGCGTGCGCTGGGCGCGGAGGTGCTTGTGTTCGACGCGGCCGATCCGGACTTCGACAGCCAGGTGCTGATGGGGGACCTCGGGACGGCGCCGATGTTCTCCGAGCGCCAATTGATCGTCGCGCGCGGCATCGAATCCCTTTTGACGAAAGCGGGCAAACAGGATGCGCCCCTCGCGCGTGCGGTGCTCGCCTTCCTCGTGCGCAAGGATGCGGGGCGCTCGCTTTTGTTGCAGCTTGGGAGCCTGCGTGCGGACCACGCGGTCGCCAAGGCGGTTGTGGCGCTGGGCGGTCCGCTGCTCAGCCTGCGCCGGCTCTACGATTCGCCTCCGCCGTGGAACCCCGATCCGCGCCAGACCGAACTCGTGCAGTGGTGCCTCGAGCGCTCCCGCGAACTGGGCCTGCGCCTCGACGCAAACCAGGCGCTGTACGTGGCCGCAGCGACGGGCAACGACCTGTCGGCGCTCGACACCCAGCTCGAGCGACTGCGCCACGCGGGCGGGGATCCGCGCAAAGCGGTGGCGTGGCAAGCGTCGGGGTCGCCCTTTGGCGCCGCCGATTCCCTGTGCCGCGGCGACTTGGCGCGTTCGCTGGCGGCGATCGAGGGGCTTTTCCGCGGCGGCATGGTCGGCCGGGATGGCGCGCGGGTGGTCGATGAGGGCGCCCTCGTCCCGATCCTTTTGGGAGCACTGCTGCGGGGCGTGCGCCAGGGTTTGGCCGCCGCGCAAGCGCAGGCCGCTGGCGGATCCCCCGAGGCGGTCCTCGAGGGCGGCGGGCCGGGCCGTGAGCGCGCGCGCGAAGAACTGATGCAGCGCCTCGCACGGCGGCCCCAGCCGGCCATGTGGCGCCGGATGCTCGCGGACCTGCTCGACCTGGATCGGCGCGGCAAAACCGGCAGCCGGCTCGACGCAGCGCACTTCGCTGCGCTCGCGCTCGCGTGGCGAATCGACGCGCCGCCGCCGCCCGCCCGCGCCGGTGCCACGGGTGTCGCGGCGCGGCCAGCTCCGCGGGCGCGGTAGCGGGCCCCGGGCTAGGATGGCCCCGTGAACACCGAGCTGCCCACCGGACTCCCGCGGCGACCGGGTGCACGCATCGCGGAGCTGCCCGAAGTCGTTCGCAACCAGATCGCCGCGGGCGAGGTCGTCGAGCGTCCCGCGTCGATCGTCAAGGAGCTCGTCGAAAACTCCGTCGACGCCGGCGCAACGTCGATCCGAGTCGATTTGGAGGAGGGCGGCATCGCGCTTGTGCGGGTGGTCGACGACGGTTCCGGCATGGGCGGCGACGATCTCGCCCTCGCGTTCCGGCCCCATGCGACCAGCAAGCTCGCCACGCTCTCGGACCTCGACCACATCGGATCGCTGGGTTTCCGCGGCGAGGCGCTGGCATCCATCGGCGCGGTGTCCCGCGCGCGCATCCTGACGCGCCCGGCGGGTGAGCCCACCGGTTGGCAAATCACCAACGAGGGTGGCCGCGTCGGAACGGTGCAGTCGAGCGGCGCGCCCTTTGGAACCGCGATCGAAGTCCGCGACCTCTTCTACAACACCCCCGCGCGCCGCCGGTTCCTGAAGCTCCGCGAAACGGAACTCGCGCGCTGCATCGATGTGCTCCAGCGCCTCGCCCTCGCCCACGTGGGAGTGGGGTTCAGCGCGACCCACGACGGTCGGCGGTTGCTCGATGTGGAGCCGGGCATGGATCTGCGCGCGCGCGTGCGCAGGCTGTTTGGCGCCGAACTTGCCGACGCGCTCGAGCCGGTCGAGTTGGTGCAGGGCACGCTCGTGCTGCGGGGCCTCGTCGCGCCGCCGCGTTTCGCGCGCCGGGACGCGCTGCGCCAGATGTGGTTCCTGAATGGGCGCCCGCTGCGCGACAAGTTGCTCACCCGCGTGCTCAAAGAGGGTTACCGCGGATTCCTGGTCGAAGGGCGGCAGCCGGCCGCGTTCCTCGCGCTGTCGATCGAACCCGAGGCCGTCGACGTCAACGTCCATCCGACAAAGAGCGAAGTCCGCTTCCGCGATGAGCGGCGGCTGTTTGGTGTCCTCGTCAACGCCCTGCGCGCGGCAGTGGCGCGCACTGACATCGCGACACCGGGCGACAAGTTGCTGACCAGCGCGGAACGGCGCGGGGGATGGCTGCCGCGTCCCGCCGTCGAATCGGGATGGCTGCCCACGCCGCGGGATGTCGAGGGGCGCGCGCCCATTTTTGCTCGCGCAGTTGAGGCCGAGGACGGTCCGGGCGGCGATTCGATCATGGACGCTGCGCGCACCACGCCGGCGGTGTCCCAGCCCGATACGGAACACCATTGGCGCGCGGGCACCGGGCTCGAGGGGCCGTTTTTGCAGGTTGCGCGCACCTACATCGTGCGCGCGCTGCCCGACGGCTTCGAAATCGTCGACCAGCACGCATTGCACGAACGCTTGACCTACGAGGGCTTGCGCGCCGACGTGCGCGCGGGCCGCGTCGCGGTGCAGCGTCGGCTCGTGCCCGAGGTCGTCGAACTCGCGCGCGACGAGGTTGCGTTGGTCGAAGCCAATCTTGTCGGGCTTGCGCGCCTGGGCATCGAACTGTCGATCTTTGGCGCGCGCGAAGTGGCGGTTCAGGGTTTGCCGGCGCGGCTCGTGAACCCCGATGCCGAGGGCATCGTCCGCGACGCCGTCGGTGTGCTGAAAGAGCTTGGCCGGTTGCCCGAGGCCGACGAGGTGCTCGAGGAATTGTTGCACCGCACGGCGTGTCGCGCGTCGGTGATGGCGGGGGATCGGCTCGAGCAGAGTGCCATGCGGGCGTTGCTCGAGCGCGCGGGCGAGCTCGAGAGTGACCAAACGTGTCCGCACGCGCGTCCGACGCGGGTGCGGTTCACGCTGGCGGACCTCGAGAAAGCATTCCACCGGCGTTGAGGGGTGGATGCCGCGCACGCGGCGTTGAAGGCGACGTCCGCTCAAAGGCGGGCCTGGAGGCCCGCGCTCCCGGCCCGCGCTCCCAGCGGGCAGAGGCCCGCTCGAGAATGAAAGTTCGCGCGGGAGCGCGGTCAGGGCAGGAAGCGCGCGTCGGGGATCTTTACGTCGAGCTCTCCGCGCAGCAGGAAAACTTCGTACGTCGGCCGCTCCGGGATGCCCGGTGCCCGCACGGTCTCTGGGCCGCGTTCGTACATGTAGACCTCGCGGGCCACCCGCAGACCTGTGAGGGGCGCATGGCGGTCCAGCACATAGATGGCTTCGTGGATCGGCCTAGCAGCGACAGGCGCAGGTGCGCCGTCGCTCGCGGGGTTGGCGGCGGGCTCCGGGCCGGCCACGAGGGGCGTGACGTGGACGATCCGCGGAAGGAGATCCTTGCTCGTCAATCCCAGTCGGACCCGGTCGAGCGGCGGAGCGCCCCGGGGCCCGCGCGCACCTGGCATCGATCGCGATGCGAGATTGAAATCCGCGGTTTCGAGTTCGAGCCAAACCAAGTCGCGCGGGCGCAGGCCGTTCACTTTGGGCAGGTCCGCGGGCGGTCCGTCGGACATCCGCAGCGCGTGGATGTCGAGCCGTGTGGGGTCGGCGAGGCGCGCAAAACTCTGGGAGATGCGCAGGGCCATGTCGATGTCATCACGGTCTTTGCCGTAATCGCGGCCGCTGAGCTCAATCGCCTCGTCGCCGTCGCGCAACCAATACCCTTTGGGCGAGCGCCCGACTTCCGCCTGGCCGACGGGCGAAAAGCGCACGAGACCCGGTCCGCGCCACAGCACCTTCGCGCGAAGGTCGTTCGATTGGCTGCCGGTTCGAGTGCGGACCTGGAACTCGACATCGAAGGAGCGCACCGGCCCCGCGGGGGCGCCCATAACCCTCTGGGCTGCGGCAAAACGATCCCACAGGGCGCGTGCGGCGGGGGCGGTGTCCGCGGGCAGTTCGCCCGGCGCGCGCGCGGGCGCCTGCGGTGCGGCGGGTTCGCTCGGCGTGGATTCGGGTGTCGCCGGCCCGTCCTGGCCGTGCGCCGCGCCCAGTGCAAAGGCCAGCACGAATGCCGCAGTGTGAAGGATCCCCATGACCCGCCAGCATACGCGCGCAAACGGTGGTTATGCTCACCGGTTGTGGGGATGGCGACGAGCAGCGCGACGGACACGTCAGATCCGCGCGACGCGGCGCCGTTTGACCTGCTCCTTGGCCCCACGGGCACGGGCAAGAGCGAAATCGGTGTTGCCGTGGCGGAGCGCCTCGGGGCCGACATCGTTTCGCTCGACTCCATGCTCGTTTACCGCGGCATGGACATCGGCACCGCCAAACCCGGCGCGGGCCTCCGAAGCCGCGTCCCGCACCACCTGCTGGACACCGTCGCCCCCCCTGAGCGCTACGACGTTTCCCGCTACCTTTGGGACGCCGAGCGCGCGCGTGCGGCGGTGCTTGCCGCGGGACGGCGCGTGTTGTTCGTCGGGGGCACCGCGCTCTACGCAAAGGCGTTGCTCGCGGGCCTGTTCGACGGTCCACCCCACGATCCCGCGGTGCGAGCGGCGTTGGAATCGCGCGCGCAGGCGGTCGGCTCGCCGGCGCTCCACACGGAACTGCGCGCGCGCGACGCGACGAGCGCCGCACGCATCCATCCGAACGACACCCACCGCATCGTGCGCGCGTTGGAGGTGCTGGAACTGAGCGGCAAGCCGCTGCACGCGTGGCAATCGCAATGGCGCGATGCGAGCGGAGTTGAAGCACCCCATCGGCCGCACCGACTCGCGGTGCTGGAGCGCGACTTCACGGACCACGAACCTCGGATGGTGGAGCGCGCGCGTGGCATGCTCGCCGCGGGTTGGGTCGACGAGGTGCGCCGCATCCAGGCCGCGGGTGGCTTCGGCCCGACCTCGATCCAGGCCATCGGCTATCGGGACGTGCTGTTGCACGTCGAGGGCCATTTTGGCTTGGACGAGCTGCTGGAGCGGATCGCGCTTGCCACACGTCAGTTCGCGCGCCGCCAGCGCACGTGGCTGCGCCGTTTTGAGACCCGCTTCACCGCCGATGCCGCCGCCGCGGACGTGGTTGACGTCCTTGAGCGCCACTTCACCACCGCGCCCTCAATGCCGTAAACGCTGCGCGTCACGGCCCCTCTTAGAGGGACCGGGCCGCGACGTTGAGATCAGCGCGAACCCCAATCCGTCACTGGAAGATGCGGCGCGGCGCGTTCGGGTGTTTGACCTCGAACTCGTTCGGGCGCGGCGGGACACGCCGGGTGTGGCGCGACACGCGGTCGTCGTCAGCGCGGAAACCATCGACGAACTCCTCGCCACCGCCGCGCTCAAGCGTGCCGAACAGGGAGTCGATCGGGATCGGAACGAACGCCGCACCCCCGGTCGCGGCCAGCACGATGAAGCCGGTCGCGAGCGCCGACACGTGCAGGTAGGTCACGGGGTCCGCCAGGCTGTGGGGCGGGCGCTCGCGGCCGTAGTCCTCGTCGTAGGGCTGGAACGGGTTCTCGGGGTTGCGGTTCAGCACGTGGCGGCGCAGCGTCAGATTGATCGCCTGCTTTTCCTGCCACTGGAAGTCGCGGTAGTTTTCGTAGCGCCCCGTTTGGGTCCCGGGGTAGCCGAGCGCGTGGTAGACGAAGCGCGGCCCCGTGGAGTCGGTGTTCCACGCGTTGCGCTCCTCGATCGGCGAGGTTTGGCACGCGAAGAGGACACACGCGCCGCCCAGTGCCGCGAGGGTCGTGGCCGCGCGGGTGAACGCATTCGGCGTGGCGGGGCGAGGGTGACGTGTGGGGGCGAACTTTGCTTCCGCGTTCATGGGACCTCGGGGGTCTTGGGGCGACGGGGGGGGGCGCGGGCAGGGCCGGGATCGGCGATCGACGGGGAGGCCGGGAGCGGCCGGCCCGCGGGCCGTGGGGGGGAGAAGGATTTCTGCGGCGCGAGGGGCGAAGTCTAGGGGGGTGGCGGGGTTCGGTCAACGCGCGCCCGCCGGGCCCCGCCGGGCCGTTCCCGGCCGCGCACGCTGCCCCGGGAGCGTGTCAGCCGCTACCCTCCTTGGCCTTACCGGTCACCATGGAACGCAAGCACTACCGCGCCGTCCGGGGCATGCGCGACCTCCTCCCCAAGGATCTCGCCGCCTGGCACCGCCTCGAGGCCGTCGCCGCCGACCTCGGCCGCCTGTTTGGATACCGCGAGATCCGGCCGCCCCTCGTTGAGGAAACGGAGCTCTTCCGCCGGTCGGTCGGCGAGGTCACCGACATCGTCGAGAAGGAGATGTTCACGGTCGAGCGCGCCGATCACTCGTTCACGCTGCGCCCCGAGGGCACCGCGGGGGTCGTGCGCGCGTACGTGGAGGCCGGCTTCGCGAAGACCGCGCCGCTGCAGAAGTTCTGGTACCTGGGTCCGATGTTCCGTTACGAGCGTCCGCAAAAGGGCCGCGAGCGACAGTTCACGCAGTTTGGTGTCGAGTGTCTTGGGAGCTTGGATCCGCGCCTCGATGCGGAGTGTGTCGCGCTCGCGGTGCGCTTTTTCGAGCGGCTGGGCTTCGCCACGCAGGGTGATGGGGCGCTCGAGGTCCGGCTCAACTCGATGGGGGACGGGGACGATCGGGAGCGCTTCAGGGACGCCGTGCACGCGTGGATCGAACCGCGGCTTGGGCACTACAGCGAGGACAGCCAGCGGCGTTTTAGCCGCAACGTGCTGCGCATCCTCGACAGCAAGGATCCGCGCGACATCGAGCAGAACCGCGGTGCGCCCGCGCTCATCGATTTCCTCAGCGACACGAACCGCGAGCACTTCGAAGCCGTTCAAAAGCACCTTTTTGCCCTCGGTGTGCGCGTGGTCGTCGATTCGACCGTGGTGCGCGGCCTCGACTACTACACACGCACCATCTTCGAGGTCCACTATCCGGCACTCGGCGCGCGCAGCGCACTGTGCGGCGGCGGGCGCTACGACCACCTCGTCGAGACCCTCGGTGGTCCGCCGACACCCGCCGTCGGGTTTGCGATCGGTTTCACTGGCACGTTGCTCGCACTCGAGGAACTCGGACTCCTCGCGGATGCGGCGCTCGAGCCCGTCGAAGTCCACGTCCTTGTCGCCGACGAAACCCCGGAGGGCGAAGCGCTGCGTGTCGCCGACGAACTGCGCCGCGCCGGGATCAGCGCGGTGTTTGACGCCGAAGGTCGCCGCCTCAAGGCGCAACTGAAGCACGCCGCGCGTTCGGGTTCCCGCCTCGCCGTGCTGATCGGCCCGCAGGAACTCGAACGGGGCGAAGTCGAGCTCAAGGACCTCGCACGGGGCACCCAAGAGTCCGTACCCCGTGCCCAACTGCCCGCGCGCGCCCGCGCGATCCTCACCACGGCCATCGCCAACCCCGAGCTCGCCCCATGAGCCAAGGCCTTTCCCTCGCCGCTCGCCGCGCGCGCAGTATTGCCCTCTTCGGCGGATCGTTCGACCCGGTCCACAGCGCGCACCTTGCCTGCGCGCGGCTCGCGTTGGAGCACGGTTCCGTCGACCACGTGGTCTTCATCCCCGCGGCGCGCTCACCGCTGAAGGCGCAGGGCCCGACCGCATCCGGTCCCGAGCGCCTGGCCATGCTCGAAACGGCGATCGCGGGCGAGCCTGCGTGGTCGACGTGGGATGTCGAGGTCGTGCGACCGGCTCCGAGCTACAGCGTGGACACGGTGCGTGCGCTGCTCGCGGAGCGCACCTCCAACCCGCCGGCCCGTGTGTGTTTCCTCCTGGGTGGCGACCACCTCGAAGCGCTTCCCCTGTGGCGCGAGTTCGAAGTTCTTTTCGAGCTCGCCGAACCGCTCGTGATCTCGCGCGAAGCGAGCACCCCCGAGCGCATCCAGCAACTGGAAGGGCGTGTGCCGCCGGGACTCGTCGCGCGCCTCGCGGCGGGATTGATCGAGGCGGAGCCGATCGAGCTTTCCTCCAGCGAACTGCGTGTGAAGCTCGCGGCCGGCCAGGATCCGGGTGACGCGCTGCCGCCCGGCGTTTGGAACTTCATCCGCGGCCGCGGCCTCTACCGCCGTTGAGCGCGACGCTCGCGCTGGGCGCCGCGGCGGGTTTCCTCGCCGCGCGGGCGCTGCGCGGACCCGCTGCGGTACTCGCGCGTGCACGCGGGTGGGTCGATCCGCGGCCCGGCGCGCCGGTTCCCGAGCGCAAGCGTGGGCAGCTACCGATCCCGTTGACCGGTGGCTGCGTTTTCGCGGCGGCCCTCGCGGCGGGTGGGATCGTGAGCGCGTCCTTCGGCGCATCGCCCCTTGAGCCCTTTGGCGCCGCATGGCCCGCGGTCTTGGCGGCGCTCGCGGCGGCGCTGGCCGTCGGGTTGCTCGACGACGGGATCCCCGGCGGGCTGCGGCCCGCGAGCAAGATCCTTTTGCAGTTGCCCGCGGCGGCATTCGCGGGCATCGCACTCGCGCAGCGGATGTCTTTGCATCAGCCGCTCGAACCCGTCGTGTGTGCGCTGCTCGCGCTTGTCGCACTCGAGCTCGCCAACACGTTCGACCACGCGGATGGCCTGTGCGCGGGCGGCGCGTCGCTCGCGCTTGCATGGCCCGCGCCGTTCGCGGCCGCGGCGCTCGCGGGTTGGCTCCCGCACAATCTCGACCGGCGTCCGGGGGGCGCGCCGTCGGCGCTGCTCGGCGACGGCGGCAGCCACCTGATCGGCGTGGTCCTGATTCTCGAACCCGCCGCCTGGGGCGGCTTCTTCCTGCCGTTCCTCGACCTCGTGCGCGTGGGCATCGAGCGCGTCGCCGCCGGCGCTCCCCTGTGGCGCGGGGACCGCCGCCACCTTGGCCAACGCTTGACCGCGGCTGGCCTGTCACCCCGCAGCGCCGCCGCCTGGAGCACGGCCGCCGCCATCCCCGCCGTGGCGGCAACATGGCACGGCGGCCCCGCAACCATTGCCGCCGGCCTCGCAACGAGCGCACTGGCCTACGCCGCGCTCATCCACCGCGCTCGCACGCGCGCCTGAGCATAAGCGCGGCCGATCCGCGTGCTCGGGTCACCGCGCAGCCTGGTGTCCAGCGCGTCCCCGCTCGCACGGCGCACGCGGCTCTCGTCCGCCCGCGCAGACTACCTCTGGCTCTCCGCGAATGCCGCTGCCTGAACGCACTCCTCCTAGGTCCGCGCCCTTCTCAACACTGTCACAGGGGCGGCATCTTCCGTCGGCGCACGGCCAGGGCGGCGCGGGTGGCGTGGACCAAGATCGCACTGAGCCAGGCGATCAGGAGCGCCCAGGCATTGTGGGACGGAAAGTGCGCGCCGCGCACATGCTGGGTCGCTGCAAAGAGCAAACCCAGGAGCAGCGCCGGAGATAACCAGAGCCACGCGCGCGGCCGTTCGTGCCAGCGCGCCGCGAAGTACAGCGCGATCCAGCCAAACCCTGCCGACGCGTGGGCGGCCGGCCATCCGCGAAATGCGGCACTGGCCTCATCTCCCGAGCCAGGCACGAAGCTGCCGCCCCACCTGGCAAGATCCCATGGGCAAGGTTGGTTGGTCAAATCCTTCAGCACGCCCACAATCAGACTGCTTATCCCCATGCTGACTACGACGGCGATCGCGCTTGCGGGCCAGCTTGCGTGAGGGTGGACCCAGCGTACGACCAGGGCCACGACAAAAGTTCCGATGGCGATGCCCACGACCAGCTTTTGGGCGGCCGCGTGGAGCACCACGGACCACAGATAATCACCACGCAGGCGAAAACCCTCCGCCGATGCCCATGGCTCCATTGTGGCTTCGTCCCAGCCCGTCCAGGACCACGCCGCCACAATCAGGCTCCAGGCGAGCAGGGGCCAGAGCAAATGGTGGCGCCACCAAGCCCTTCGCCCGACGGCCACGGCTTCAGCGCAGACCACTTCCGCCAGCCGCGTCGGCCTGTGAGTCTAGATGCCCCTGCAAGCGGCCCCATGCCACTTGGAATATCGCCTGACAGCGTTCCACCATGTGTTCGATGCTGGGATCTCGTCCTTCGATGGGGACAAATTCTGGGCCACGGCGCTCGTAAACGGAGACCGTTCGCTGGAGTCCGAGAGCAACACAATGCGTGTCGTCGAATAGAGCGATGTCCCGGTTGTGCTGCACGAGAGCACGTCCGCCGGCAGCCGGAAGACCCAGTTGGGATGCGCCGAAAAAGCCTTCAGGTATCGGCAGTGAGCACAGATCCAGCAGGGTCGGCGCTAGGTCGATCTGGGAGCAAAGGCGCTCGTTCCGGCCATTCGGCTCGACGCCTGCACCCAGGAACAACGCCGGAACGCGATAGCTCGCGACAGGGATGTCCGCCGATCCGTAAACCCGCGCCCCATGGTCGCCCACAAGAAGCACCAGCGTCGCGTCAAGCAATCCGTGCGTCTCCAGGCCGTCCAAGTAGCTCCCCAACGCAGAATCCGCGTAACGCACCCCGTCCGTCCGGCCTCCCTTTGCGGTCGCTTCGAGCTTGAGCAGCATGGAGTACCCAAGCGCTACGAGCATACTCAGCACGGCCAATGCTGGAATGCCGAGCACATTCCTACAGCGCCACCACAGCGACGCCAGGACCAACATCGCGACAAGTCCAATGCCCACCAGTCGCACTAGCTTGCGTGTTGAGAGTTTCGCCGGCTTGCCAAAGGGCTCTGGCACCAGGAACGGCTTGTGGTTGCTGACGGTCAGGGCTGTTGCGAAAAAGGGCTGGCCGGCGTTGTGCTGGGCGACTTGGCGTTCGAGCAGCAAATCCAGCGCGGGACCGTCCGCCACCCCCCAAGCCGTCCGGAATGCGTCGTCGGGGTACGGCGAGGGACCGATCCATCCGTCGTCGACGATCTCGTCCCAGCCGTTGGAAGACATCCAAGTTCCCATATTGTCGAAACTTGCAACGCCTCCATAAAAGAACGCGGTTGTGTAACCTGCCTCGCGGAAGACGCTTGCCAGCGTAGGGAAGCCCGCGAGGCCTGGCCGCTTGACGATCGAATCGGGAGGCAGCGGCGGAAAACTCGCCAAGGTCCCTTCGAGGCCACGAACCGTGCGATTGCCCGTTGCGTACAGATTTGTGAAGAGCAGTCCGCGTTCGGACCAGCGGTCGAACTGCGGCGTACAGTCGCGCTTGCCTCCAAGCGATCCGACGAACTCTTGCCCAAAGCTCTCTTCGAGCACGACAACCACCTGCTGTGGGCGCACCGGCAGCGGATTCCCAGTTCGTTTTGGACCACGTGCATCTTCGAACAGTAGCGCAGCTCGGTCGGGAGGCAAGGTTGCATAGTACGTCGCGTAATCCAGGTGTGCGGTCAAGATCGCGCGCGTGAATCCCACCAGACCGTTCCCGGCAATCTCTCGCTCGAGTCGATCGCCGTGATGCCCAAGTGGTTCGCTGCGCGACCAAGCCAACCCGAGGGCTCCCACAAGAATGCAGCCCAACGCCTGGAGCGCGCGCGCCCGCACATCGAACTTGGAACGCGACGCTGGACGTGCGACGAACCGCGTCATGGGCCAAGCCAAGAGGGTTCCGAACAGTGCGCAGGCTACGAGCCAGACGACGACAGGGTAGCCCTGCCACATGTTTTTGGCGACTTCGGTCGGATATAGCAGGTAGTCGACTGCGATGTGGTTGAATCGCGCGCTGAACTCTTCGGCAAAGTACAGCTCGATCACCGCCAGGAAGGCCAATGCGCCGCCGAGGACCGCCAGCACAAATCGCGCCAGCCGCAAGTTCCACTGCGGTGCGCTTGAGAAGCACGCCAGCGCGGCAGGAACGGCCAGCAGCACACTCCAAGCTGCCACGTCGGCGAACGCCCCACGCACGAGCAACCAAGGCATCGGCCAGGGCCAGCCTCCCGTCGGCAGAAACTCGAAGCCCAAGGCGAGCCGAAGCACCGCGCCAACGGCAGCCGCCAATGCGAGGATGGCGAGCAAAGCGCGAACGGAAGGAGCCATGCTCATGGAATCCAACTCCGCGCCGGAATCGAGCGCTTCAGGGGACCGTCACGGCGCAGGATCACTGCCGCCAACGCGATTGGGGTTGCGGTGGTCCTGTGACCATCTGGGAGCGGACGTCGACCGAAGGGCAAGTGGGAAACGCCACGTCGCACCGCAAGCGCGCACCCACGCACCAAGTGAATACCGCAGTTCTGCCCGCCGTTCCAACGATTTTCATCCTTTCCGCTGATGTTTGCCGCGTGTCTGACTGCGCCGATCTTGGCACGCGCCTCGGCCGGGCGTTCTGTAGCCCGGGTTCCTCATCAGGTTTTCGAGCAGACGAGCCCAAGTTGTCGTCTGGCGGCGCTTTGCGGCCGCGGGATCCACAGTCGACCTTGAACAGGTCAACGAGGGACGCCCGTGGTCGCAAAGTGCCGCCAGAGGGCGAAAGGCGGCCGAAGGCCCCCGGTTGGGCCGTCCGATCGCAAAGCTGGTGAATAACCCGGGCTAGTCACATCGCGCGCACCTGATCGGCGTGGGCCTGATCCTCAAGCCCGCCGCCTGGGCGGCCTGCAGCTGCCGTTCCTTCACCTCGTGCGCGTGGGCTGCGACCGCCTTGCCGCCGGGGATCCCCGGTGGCGCGGCGACCGCCGCCAACTCGGCGAGCGTCGAACCGCCGCCGGCCTCGCCCCGCGAACGGCTGCCGGATGGAGCACGGCCGCCGCCACCCCCGCCGTGGCGGCAACATGGCACGGCGACCCCGCAACCATTGCCGCCGGCCTCGCAACGAGCGCACTGGCCTACGCCGCGCTCATCCACCGCGCTCGCACGCGCGCCTGGGTACAGTCAGGCCGGAGCCGCCTCCGTTGCGCCCCGCAGTTCGCTGGAATCTTCGGATTTTTTGTCAGCAATGACGCTCTCGCGGGATGAGTACTCAGGAGGGCGGGGTTTGCGTTTTCGCGCGGGCACGCCAGCCGATTTCCAGACAATTGCGAGGAGAGAAAACATGCTCGGGTACAGAGGACTTTTACGTGGATCCGTTTCCGCCTTCGCGACGGTGCTGACGACGCTGTTCATGCTCGCAGGCGCGGCAACGGCGGATGTCGTCGTATCGGTAAACCTACAGGGCAACACCGTCAACTACCAAGCGCTCGGGCTGGCTCCCAATGAGAGTTACACCGTCAACGTCGAGCACGACGCAACGGGGAACTCCACTTCCAGCGGCCACGTCACCGATGGGGGAGGATTCCTCCAGGGCAGCAGCACCGCTGGCGGCGTGTCCCTTCAGCCGGGTGACACCGTCACCGTAACCGTGTACGACAGCCTGGGTCATCCTGTCGGCGGTGTGACCGTCAGCGTGCCGCAGCCCCCGCCTACAACATGGCTCGGCAAGCTGTGGCGGTGGCTCAAGCACGTGTTCTAATCATTGGATGAATCCATGCACCCCTTTTCGCGCGTCGAAGGCCGTCTCGGTTGGCGACTACGCGGGAAGGGGTGCGCCTAGGATCGATCGTGGGACCAAGCGGCGCCTGCACGAGGTGCAATAACGATCTCTATGAACGTCATCGGATTCCAAAAACGCCAGGGCGCGGCACGGCTGCTCGCCGGGGTGGGGCTTGCGGTGGTCGGTGGCGGGCTGCTGGCGCTCGCGTGGCCGTCCTGTCGTGGCTCAACGGACCGCGATCGCGCCGATGCTGCGGAGTTGTCGGGGCGCAATGAAGCGCTGCGCAGCGCTTCGACGGACGCTGCGCTGCTTTTGTCGAACACGGGGAGCGCGGAGCGAACTGGGGTGGTCGCTCAAGATCCGGTCGGCTCCGTGATGGCTTTCCCCGAACCCGCAGCAACGGTCAGGGCCGACACGCTGGAGCGTCATCCGATCTTGGTTGTCTCGCGCCAGGCGTTTGCGCTAGAGGACGCCTGGGTTCACGTCGTGAGGCCGCCCCTTGCCAATGTCCGTGAAAGTGCACGCACGGGATCCGAGGGGACCACGTCGCTCTCTATCGAACCGGGGGACAGCATCACGGTCTCGGCCGCGGCCCATGTCCCCCTGCGAATGCATGTCGGGCAGAGGCCTTGGCCCCATCCGCTGGTGCTGGAACTTGATCCCGGGTTGGTGGTGGTCACGGGTGAGGTGGTGGACGACCAGGGCTCTCGCGTCCCGATGGCGCGACTTGAGTTTGAGTGCGAGGGTCGATCCCTGCACACAACGTCGAACGCGGACGGCCACTTCGAGCTGCGCGTGCCCACAGCTACGCCGTTCCCGATCGAGTTGTCGGCGCCATTCGTGTCGCACCCGGACTACTTCTGCCTCGACCCGGTTTGGTTTGGATTTGTGGACGATCAAAAACGCCAGGTCACTGGCGCCGGATTGGTCAAGCCCCTGCGGATTCTGGTCCTGCGGTGGGCGGTGCTCCATGTCTTCGCGCGCGACATCGGGGGGGCTGGAGTCGAGGGTGGAAAGCTGCGGGTTGGGTTCCGGGACGACAAAACGGGCCAAGTGGGGTGGCCGGCGTCCTTCAGCTCCGATTCCACCCGATTGCTGCGGAAGCCCCTCGTTACAACACTCGCCGCGGCTCCGCTGCCAGCGCTGCTCCTGGCGATCGAGCATCCCGACTACGAACGTCAGGAGTTGGCGTTACCGGAACTGCGGCCAGGCGAGGAGACTGAAATCGATGTGCTCCTAGAGTCGCTGGCAGTCAAAAATCGCGTGCGCTTTGAGGTTGTGGATCGCGAAGGTCAGGCCATCGACGGAGCGAGCGCACGCCTGATTCGTGAGCGGGATGAGGAGGGAGCGCAAGCTGCGTTGCAACGCGACAGCGACGGGATCTTCGCCTTTGAACACCCGATCGAGCCGTGGCAGTGGAAGGTCCTCGTCACGGCGCGCGGGTATCTGCCAGCGAAGTTGGACATGGAGTGGCTAGAGGCTCAACACGACATGGGCTCGCAGATCGATCCACTGTCGGTGCAACTTGCGCAGGGTGGCGGTGAACTCGTCGTGCACGTGGTGGACACGTTCGGGATCGCACGACCGGGTGTGCCGATCAACCTCACCGCGCAGGGTGCCAGTGGGCGCGAATCGCAGAGTGGCACTTCCGATGCCGAAGGCCACGTGACGTTCACGGGCCTGCTGACGGGCCAGCGCTATGGCGTCCGCGTCGGCACCGGATCTCCGGGCGGCTACTTTGCGGGGGGACTCGTCCCCGATCCCGCGGCGCACAACGATGTCGCGCCGGGTGACTCAGTCTCGTTCAGGCTGGTGCCGCCGGCCAGCGTGGAAGGTCGGATCGGCGCGGCCAATGCGCCCGGTTCAACGTTGACCCTGAGCTGCATGGGCAGCGGCGCGAAACCCGTGTTTGGAACGTCGACGACCATCGACGCCACGGGCTACTTCCGCATCCAGGGTCTACCCCCGGGGCGTTACCACCTGTGGTCAAGCGCCCGGTTGCGCGGCGATACGGGGGGCGGCAGCGTGGCCGCCCCCTTGATGCGTTTGGATGTCGCCGCGGGTGAATCGCAGAACGTCGGGACCCTAACGATTCCTTGAAGCCCGGCCGGGCCGCAATCTGGGGATCACAAGTCCGACGCGACGACCAGATGGCGCGGATTGGTGAGCCACAGGTCGCCGTCCGTGTCGAGCAACACCGCTTGCAGTGCGCTCGCTTCCGCTCAAACCACCTTTGACGTTGGAGCTCTGTAGGAGCACGTTGGAGTTGTTCGACCGCAGGCCCGGGCCCCCCCTTACCTGCCGCCAGTGTGTAGCAGTCGAGCGATGTTGGGTAGGTGTGTCCGCGCCCGCCCACGATGGTCGAACCGACGATGGGCGGGCAACTGGCCCGCCCTGGAGCGTACCCGTCGCTTGGTCGAGCTCGCATCTGGACCCAAGGCGGGCCTGGAGGCCCGCGCTCCCAGGCGCGCCTACGGTCCGTCGAAGAGCAGAAAGAGACGTGACGATCGAGGTACCGCTCGCTGGGTGGGGGCGCTTGACGAAGACGAACGTCGGACGGGCCTCGCGCGTGACGTTGCGTCCTGCGCGAAAGCGGATACCTTGGGAGTCGGTCGTGTTTTCCTTTCCGGACCACGTTCGACTCAGCTATGAACCTCGCGAACCGTTGCCTGTGCCGATCCGCGCCCTCCCGCGCGGCCGCGGTTTCCCTCCTCGCATTCACAACGTTCGCCCCGGTCGCATCGGCACAGGTCACTCCCTACGGCTCCGGCATCAACCCGCCGGGCAGTCTGGTGTTGTCGGGCGGCACTCCGATGGTGGGCGCGGGCTTCACACTGGGAGTGTCGAACACCGCCATCGGTTCGGCGCCGCCCTCGTTCGCGTTCTTGAGCATTGCTTCGGCGCCGGATGCCGCGTTCCCCTCGGGGACGGTGCTGCCGGGCTTCGGACTTGCGGCGCCTGGCGCGCCAGGTGAGCTGTTGCTGAGCCTCGTCGCTCCCAATCCGCTTCTCTTGCTGGGCCCGGTAACGTGGGCCGGCGGAGTAGCAGCGCCCGCGAGCTTCGCGCTCTTTGTTCCGCCTCTGCCTGCGCTCAACGGCGTCACCCTATATCTGCAAGGCTCGCTGTTGCAGCCCGTCGGAATCCCGTCAATCGGCATGACGAACGGACTCGCAGTGACGTTGGCGCAGCCCAGCTTCCCCGGCCTCGTACCGATTGCGGCGGGAACGTCCGCGATGGGATCGAACGCGCCCGCCGGCGCTCCCTACTTCGGCAACGCGGCTCACCAGCCCGTGCACCAGGTGACGATCAGCCAGCCCTTCTGGATGGGTCGGTACGAGGTGACGCAAGCGCAATACCTGGCGTTGATGGGCACGAACCCGTCGTCCTTCGCGGGGTCCGACCGGCCGGTGGAGTCGGTGACGTGGACGAACGCGCTGGCGTACTGCAACGCGCTGAACGTCCAACAGACAGCCTCAGGCGGGGTTCCCGCCGGGTATCAGTACCGGCTACCCACGGAGGCGGAGTGGGAGTACGCCTGCCGCGCAGGCACCACGACGGAATTCCACTACGGACCTGCGCTCCTGTGCAACGAGGCGCGGTTCAACTATAGCTTCCACTCTACGCCTGCCGCGGATTGCGTCAACCCGCTGGGTACAGCTATGGTCGGCGGTTACGCCCCCAACGCGTGGGGGCTCTACGACATGCACGGCAACGTTTGGGAGTGGTGCCTCGACAGCTACAGCGACTACACCGCGGCGCCGAAGACTAATCCTTTCGTGACGGGCGGCACGGCCCGGGTCTACCGCGGCGGCACTTGGCTCGACTATTCGTTCGTTTGCCGCTCCGCGCGCCGGAGCGCCACCGCTCCTAACTACGTGAGCTTCGGCCTCGGGTTCCGGGTGGTGCTCGCGCCGATCATCGTTCCGTAGTCGCTGTGGTCGAAGCGACGCCCGCGCATTCGCGGGTGTCGCGCATCGCTCCAGGGCGGGCCGGGGGGCCCGCGCACCCGGGCGGTCAGGTGTCTTCGCGGGCGGCGGCGGCCATCAGGCGGGTTTGCAGTGCGCCGCGTTCCATCGGGGACGAGGGCTCCTGCTCGAGCGCTGCGATGATCGCGGCGCGCACGTCGTCGAGCTGTGTGAGCACGCGGGAATCCACCCGGGCGATGTGCCAGCCAGCCGGGCCGCGGATCGGCCCGAACGGCTGCTCCACGGCGGCCGTGCGCACCGCGCTTGCGAGGTCGTCGCCGAAGCGGTCGTAGTTGTAGCCTTCGATCAGGCCGCCGCGGGCTTTCGAGGCAAGGTCGTGGCTCGTGCGCTCGGCGATTTCGTCGAAAGTGGCGCCGGCTTCGAGTTCCACTAGGCATTCGCGGAGCAGCGCTTCGATCTCGCGGTCGATGACTTGCGACGTCAGCTCGTCGGGTTTGCGTCCCGCGCGCACCAGGTCCTGTTGCATGCGCGCGCGGTTCAGGAACACGTGGCGCACTTCGACGCGCTCACCGCCCTTGCCGTACTCCGCATCGAAGCGCGCCGCGATGTTGTCCTCGCCGACCACACGCGTCGCGCGCGCGATCGCGTCTTCGAGTTGCGCTTGGCGCGCGGTGCCGGTCAGCCGCGCGAGGTAGTGCTGGACGGTAAATCCGCGCTCGATCAACTCCGCAGCCGCGGCTTCGGCGTCTCCCCCGAAGCGCATTTCCACGAACAGGTCCCACTCGGCGCGCGCGGTGTCGTCGGCGGCCGCGCGCGGGACGGACAGCGCCAGGCGGATGGCTTCACCCTCGAGCACGCGTCGGTACACCAGGTTTCCAAGGTCCCCCTTGCCGTAGAGCTCGAACAGGTAAGCCTGATACTCCGCCAGCGTCAGGGCCGCGCGGTCGCCTGTCTGCGGATGGACGAAGTGGGTGATCGCCCGGCCAGCGGGATCCGCAGCGGGATCCTGAATGCCACCGCGCACCGCGAACGACGCGAGGACGGCGAGCACGAGGCCGGCGCCCGTGCGGCGCACCGCCGCCGGGAGGAAAAAGGACCCGCCGAAGGGTGGGCGGGGAGCGGAGGGGGTGCCGTTGTTCATCGAGAGGGGAGGCGTAGGAGGGTTGAGCCACGAAAATCCACCGCCCTTTGCGGCCGCGGCGGGCGGGGGCTCGGGCGCGGGGAGGTTAACGCGCCCGGCCGCCGGCCGGGCCCCCGCGCTTGCTCCGCTGGGGGAGCGCCCCGATAATCCTCGGCCCCCAAGGAGGCGCGCAACGGGGGCGGCGGGCTCCGTCGGTGCCTCCTCCGAGCCCCCCGTGGATTATCCCCTCACCGCCATCATCTCGGACCTGCATTCGAACGCGCAGGCCGTCGACACCGCGATCAAGGACGCGCTCGAGCGCGGCGTTCGGCGGTTCGTGTGCCTGGGGGACGTGATTGGCTACGGAGCGCGGCCCGTGCTGTGCCTGGAGCGCGTGCGGGCGCTCGTCGAAGCGGACCCCGCGCACGTGCCCGGGCTCGTGCCGGGGCTGTGCTTGCTGGGCAACCACGAGCAGGCGCTGCTCGAGGGTGCCGAAGACTTCAACCCGCGCGCGCGCGCCGCGATCGAGTGGACCCACGCCGAACTCCAGCGCGATCCGGACGGAGCGCGCCGCTGGTTCGACTGGATTGGAGCGCTCGTCCCCAGCGCCGTCGACGCCCGGGCGCACTTTGCCCACGGTTCACCGCGCGACCCGGTACGCGAGTACGTCGTGCCGCGGGATGCACGCGATCCCGTCAAACTCAGCGCCCTGTTTCGGCACATGCAACGTGGGGTGTGTTTTGTCGGACACAGCCACATCCCCGCCGTGTACTTCCAGGACCAGCGCTTCTACCGACCGCGCGGCACCGACGGGCCGTACCAGCTCGGCGACACGGCCACCTGCAAGGTGCTGGTGAACGTCGGCTCGGTCGGTCAACCGCGCGACCGCGATCCGCGCCTTTCGTACGTGCTGTTCGACGGCGAGTGCATCACTTTCATTCGCCTCGAATACGACATTAGCGCCGCCCAGGACGACATCCTCGCGATTGCGGGGTTGCCCGTGGAACTGGCCGAGCGCCTCGCGAGTGGTGTCTGACGAAGGCCCCCGCTAACCGCCCCCGCTTTTAGGATTCCGTGGAAAAACGACTGCCCATCGCTCTGCTCCTGTCCTTCGCCGTGCTGGCGCTTTGGACGTACATGAACCCGCCGCCCGTCGACACGGCGCGGCGCCAAGTGCCTGCGACGCAAACGCGGGCGGCGGACCCGGCGGCAGGAGCCAGCGCCGGCCCGGCGCTCGTGGCGCCGTTCGAGCCGATTCCCGCAGTGGAAGAGCAGCTCGAGTTCGGTGTTCAGGGCCAGCCGGGGCACTTCCTCGCGCGCTTCACGAGCCGCGGCGCGAAGCTGCTCGAGCTGCGCACGGGAACACACCTGCGCCCGCGCCAGCCGGACGATGAGGCGCAAAAAGGGTGGTTCTGGGCGGAGCGGAGCTTCGACGACGCGCAGCGGGCCGATCCGGCTAACTGGGTGCCGCTTTTGATGAGCGTCGAGGCCGCGGACGGCCCCACCGGTTCGCTGGTTCTCAGCGCCAACCCGTCCGCGCGCAAGGATGTGGCGCCGCGGCCCCTTGACACCAGTGTGTGGTCGAGCACGGTGGAGCGCGACGGCAACGGCGCGCCCACGGGCATCGAGTTCCGCATCGACGGGGGTGGCGGGGTCGACTTCATCAAGCGCATCGCGCCCGTACCCGGCACGTGGGAACTCGAGCTGACGTTGGGCCTCGAGCGCCGCGCGGATGCACCCGCAGAACTCGCCGGCGGGGCCCGTGAGTTCCGCCTGCGCCCGACGGGGGTGATGCCCGCGGAACTGCGCGACTCCTTCTATCCCGAGCCGCGCGCGGTCGCCGTCGGTCCGGCGCTGAGCACGAGTCCCGACCTTGCGGCCGCCCTCGTGAAGCCGGGCGCGCGGGACATCGTCGGCGCGCTGGACGCCAAGGCGCCGCTGGCTCTCGTTGGCGCACACAACAAGTATTTCGCGGTGCTCTTGCGCGGCGCCGATGCGGACGCGATGGCGACGCTGACGGGGGCGACCTACCGGCGCGTGACCGACCGCAGCGCGCCCACGGCCACTCCCGAGGGCGGGTTCGGCGCCGAGTTCATCGAACCCGAAGCCCTGGTCCAACTGATCGTTCCCGAATCGCCGGGTGTGCGCACCTGGACTTACCGCCTGTATGCGGGGCCGAAGGACCACGAACACTTTCACCAGGCCAGCCCCGCCAACGCGGCGATCGTCGACGCGGACCTTTCGTGGTTTTCGTCGATCGGCAGCCTGCTGCTCGACATCCTTGCGATGTTCGAACGCGTGACCGGCAACTGGGGTGTCGCGATCATTCTGCTGACCGTGCTGGTGCGCACGCTGCTTTTCCCTCTCAACCGCCGCTCGCAAACCGCGATGGCGCGTTACGCGGCAAAGATGAAGCGGTTGCAGCCGCGCATCGAAGCGCTCAAGAAAACGCACGAAGGCGATCCGCGCAAGTTGCAGCAGGAGCAAGCGAAGCTGATGCAGGAAGAGGGGGCGTTCCCGCCCCTCGGCGGCTGCCTGCCGATTTTCCTCCAACTGCCGATTTTCTTCGGCCTGTTCAGCGCGTTGCGCACGAGCTTCGACCTGCGTCAGGCGCCGTTCGCGGGGTGGATCGTCGACCTGTCACGGCCCGACAACCTGTTCTACCTGGGTTGGAACGTGCCGTTCATCGATCTCACGTGGTTCAACCTGTTGCCGATCCTGATGGTGATCCTGTGGGTCTGGCAGCAAAAAACCATGCCGACCCCGACGGACGAACAGGCGCGCCGCATGCAGCGCATCATGCTGTTCATGCCCGTCGTGATGGGCGTGTTCCTCTACAACTACGCCGCGGGCCTGTCGCTCTACATGATGACCCAATCCGCGCTGGGTATCTTCGAGCAGAAGGTCATCAAGAAGTTCTGGCCGCTCGACGAGCGCGAGTTGCCCAAAAAGCCCGGTGGCGGATGTTCGCCGCTCGCGAAGGCGATGGAAAAGGGCGCCGAGCGCCAGAAAGAGATGGAACGCCAGCGTAAGAACACGAAGCAGGCGCCGCGCAAGAAGGGTCGGTGAACGCGGCCAGCGTAGAGCCGGGCGGGGACGCTGCCTCCGCTCGGGCTTCGGAGCTCGATACGATCGCCGCGATAGCGACCCCGCCCGGTCCCGGGCGGCGCGCTGCACTGCGCCTTTCCGGGCCGCGTGCCCACGCCATCGCGGCGGCGGCTTTCGAGCCCGCGCCACCGCTCGCACGCGGCTGTACGGCGGGATCGTTCCGCGATGGTCATGGGCGGCTGCCCGCGCTGTGTGTGGTGATGCCGGGTCCGCGCTCCTACACGGGCGAGGACGTTGTCGAAATCCACGTGCCCGGCGCGCCGGCCCTCGTCGCGCAGGCTCTTTTGCAGCTCGTTGAACTTGGGGCTCGCCCCGCGCAGCCCGGTGAGTTCACCCGGCGCGCGTTCCTGGCGGGGCGCATGGACCTTGCGCGCGCGGAAGCGGTCGCGGCGCTCGTCGGTGCGACCCATGCGGCGGCGCACCGCGCGGCCGTGCGGCTGTTCGCGGGCGGCCTCGGCAAGCGTGCGCAGGATGCGGCCGAAAGGATCCTCGAGGCCCGGGTGCTCGTGGAGGCCAGCCTCGACTTCGACGAGAGCGATACGGGCGCCGTGCCCAGGGCGGAACTCGCGCAGTTGCTCGAGCGAGCCGCGGAACAGATCGGGGCGGCGCAGGACGAACTCGTCGCCGCGGGGGGCGCGAGCGGCCTGCCGCGGGTCGCCCTCGCGGGCGCGCCCAACGCGGGCAAAAGTTCGTTGTTCAACGCGCTCGTGGGCGCCGCCGCTCTGGTCGACGCAACCGCGGGCACGACCCGCGATGTGCTGTCGGCGCGGTGGAGCGCGGCGGGGGTCGAGGTCGAGCTCCTCGACCTGCCTGGGTTTGATGCACAGGCGCGGGGCGTGGACAAAAAGGCCCAGGACAATGCGCGGGAAGCCCTGCGCGGCGCGGACGTCGTGCTCGTGCTCGCGAGCGCGCGCGCGGCAATGCGCGAGGCCGAGCAAGCAGCGGGCTTCGACACGGCGCTGGCGGCGCTTCCCGCAGGCCCGACGCGGATATTCGTGTGGAGCCAAATCGACGCCGCAGGTGCGCGCCGAGCGCCCGTCGCGGGGCCGCCCGAGCCGCCTGAGTTCCCTGGGACGGGTCGGGTCGTTCCAGTGATGCCCGTGTCGGCGCGCACGGGAGCCGGGCTCGTGGAACTCGCAGCGGCCGTGCGGAACGCCCTGGGACGGGGAGTGGGCGAGTCTGGCCCTGGCGGAAACCCGCCCGCGCTGTCCGAATCGGCGCTGTCCGAATCCGCAGGCGGACTCGCGCGGGAACTTCACGCGCGCCACCGCGCGGCGCTGGATGGGGCGAACGGGGAGTTTTTGGCCGCGCGCGCCGCGCTCGCGTCCGAGGGGCCCATGGACCTCGTCGCGGCGCATCTTGCGGCGGCGGCGGAGCACCTGAGCGACCTGAGCGGGCGCACGACCTCTGAGGACGTGCTGGACCGCATTTTTGCGCGTTTTTGCCTCGGCAAGTAGGGCCCGGCGCCGGGCGGAGACCACAACCCCTTGTGTAGAAGTGTGGCCGGGGCGCCTTGACGCACGAGATGTCGTGTGGTCTCCTCCGCGCCTGCCCATGAAGTGTCCCCGCTGTGGCGCCAATGACGACCGCGTCGTCGACTCCCGCGAGTCGGGCGATGGGCGCGTCGTGCGCCGGCGGCGGGAGTGTGTTTCCTGCGGGCTGCGGTTCACGACGTACGAGCGCTCCGAGGAGACCCCCCTGCGGGTCGTGAAGAAGGACGGCGAGCGTGTTGCGTTCGACCGCGGCCGCATCCTCGGCGGGATGCTGCGCGCCTGTGAAAAGCTGGACGTTCCGATCGGATCGCTCGAGGCGGCGACGGCGCGGATCGAACAGCGCTGCCAGGAGGAGTTCGACCGGGAAGTGCCGAGCGCGATCATCGGCAACCTGGTGATGGAGGAGCTGCGCAAGCTCAACCGCGTCGCCTACGTGCGCTTCGCCAGCGTTTACCGCGAGTTCAGCGACGTGTCCCAGTTCCTCGACGAGGTTCGCCCAATGCTGGGCGCTGGCTTTGCCGACGCTCCGCTCGATCCCGTGGACGAGCGCACGGGTGAGCGCACGGGTGAGCGCGGTCCGGGACCCGCCGTTCCCCCAGGCCCGCCGCGGCGCGGCGGATACGAGGGCTGAGCGGTGGGATCTAACGATGCGCAGATGGGCGATCCGCTCCGCGGCGGCAGCCGCGGCGGTGGCAGCCGTAGCGGAGGATCCACCGGGGGCGGCGAGCGCCGCGCCGGTCTGACGCTCGGCCCGCGCCCGCGATTTGTGCGCAAACGCGACGGGCGCGAAGTGCCGTTCGATCCCGCCAAGATCGCCGCCGCGGTCGCCCGCGCGCAAGCGGCGCTCGGCGAGCGCGATCCGGACTTCGCGGCCGACGTCGCCGCGGTCGTGGAGTTGTCCCTGCGCCGGCGCGCCGTGGAGGGTGGTGCAGGCGATGAGGCGTCTGTCCCCGAGATCGAAGTGCTCCAGGACCTGGTCGAGGAAGCGCTGGTCGAGCTCGGCCGCGCCAAACTCGCCAAGGCGTACATCCTCTACCGCGACCGTCGCGCCCGCGCGCGCGAGGCGCTGGCCGTGCGCGGATCGCCGCCGGGCGGAACCGAGTTGCCGCCGGGTGGCGTGCGCGTCCGCGAGTCGGAGCGCACCTCGCCCTGGTCGAAAGCGCGCATCGCGGCCGCGCTCGTCGCGGAGGCGGATTTGCCGCGCGCGCTGGCCGACGACGTTGCAACGCGGGTCGAGGGTCGCGTTTTTGCTGCGGGTGTCGCCACCCTCTCGACCGGGCTGATCCGCGCGCTTGTCGACAACGAACTCGTGGAGCTTGGTCAAACACGCGCACTCGCGCGGCACGCACCGCTCAGCCTCGCGCGCCACGACGTGCGCCGCGCGTTGGCGGGCGAAGGCACCGCCGTGTTCGAGCCCTGGGGCCAGGGCAACGACCCGTTGCGCCGCGTTGCCGGACAGGTCGCCCCGACGGGTTTAGGGCACGCCCTCGGCGGTGAATTGCTGCGCCGCTTTGCGCTTGACGAGGTGCTCGATCCGCGCAGCGCACAGCTCCACCTGGAAGGCGACCTGTCGGTCGAAGACCTGGGTTCCGCGCACCTTTATCTGACGCTGGGAGTGCCCCTGGAGCTCGCCCTCGGCGGACTTGCACCGGAGGGGGGCGCATTTGCGCTGCTCGAGGGTTTGGGAGGCCTCCTGGGCACGGTTTCGCGCGGTTTGGTGCTCGAGGACTGCGGTCCGCTTTTGTCCGAACTCGCGCGCGCGACCCGACCGCGCTCGCCGCTCGGCCTCGCGGGGTGGCTCAGCGGCCTGGGTGGCCTCGCGGCGGCGAGCGGCAAACGCATCGACATCGCCAGCCCCGGCCCGCGCCATGCCGCGGCCCGCGGACGGCTGCTCGAGGAACTGGCGCGCGAGGACGGCACCCCGTTCGCGCCACGGTTGCTCGTCGACGAGGAGGAGTTCGACGCGATCGCCGCGGAGTCCGAGGACAACGGCGCGGCGCTCGAGCGCCTCGCGGCGCGTGGAGGCCTGATCGTCACGTGGAGTCGCGGTGAAGGGCAGTCTTGCGCGTTGGGTGCGGAGCGCCGCCCGGGCGAGCGGGGCCTCGTCGCGTGTGGCGGTGCCGTCGCGCTCAACCTCGTCCGCCTGGTGCGCCGCGCAGGGCCCTGGCGCGAGGAACGCCTGTTCGAAGAACTCGCCGGCCTGATCAATGTCGCGCTCGAGGCCTGCCGCTCCCTCGCCGCTTACCAGCAGGCCACTGTGGCGACCCGCCCCGGACCGCTCCGCCCGCGTGTCGGTTATGCGCTGGTGCCGATCGGGCTGCGCGAAGCTCTGCGCATATTCGGCGATGGCGAACCCGATCCCGCGCTCGGCGCGCGCCTCCTGGGCCTGATGGGGGAGGCGGCACGCCGTTTCCCTGCGCCGGGGGCCCAGGAGGTGCGTTTGGCGCCGTTTTTCGGTGAGCGCGCCGCGCGCCGGCTCGCTTGGCTCGACGCGGGCGCGCCAGGGGTGGACGGCCAGGGCCAAGGCGTGCTCTTCCGCGGCGCCGATGGCGTGCGTTCGAAGGTGTATTCGAGCGGTTTCCTGATCTCGCCCCTGGGAGGTTGGCGCGACGGTGAACCCGAGGCCCAACTCGCGCGCACCGTGCCGCTCGGCGCTTTGTACCCTGCGTTCGACACCCCTGTTTCGCGCCCGCATGCGGCAACGGAGGCTCTCGCGCGGTTCCGCGCCGCCCGCCGGGCACGCGCATTCGCCCGGGAAGCATGGTTGCCGCTTGAGCCCAACGATCAGCGCTTGGGGGCGGCGTCGGATCTCGACGCGCCGCTCGCCGCTCTTGGAACCGCGGGCTCCACGATCTTTGGTGCCACGGCGCCACTCGGCGAGTTTGCGCCGCACGGCACCGTACCGGCCCCCCGCACGCGCGCCCGCGACGTGCGTTCCCCGTCCGACACCTTCCCGCCTGACCCCTGATCGACTCGGCCGCATGCGCCTCAAACGCCTCGAACTGTTCGGTTTCAAGTCGTTCGCCGACCGCACCGTCCTCGATTTCCCGCGGGAACTGACGGGCATCGTCGGTCCCAACGGATGTGGCAAGAGCAACGTCGTCGACGCGGTGCGTTGGGTGTTAGGCGAAACCCGCCCGACGTCGATGCGCGGCGGCGAGATGAGCGACGTGATCTTCAAGGGATCGACGTCGCGGCCGGCGCTGGGTGTTGCCGAGGTCACGCTCGTGCTCGACAACGGCGGGGGTGCGATCCCGACCCACGGCGCTGAGGTGGCGGTCACACGGCGGGTGTTCCGCTCCGGCGACGGCGAATACGAAATCGACGGCGCGCGGGTGCGCCTCAAGGACGTCAAAGACCTCCTGTTCGACACGGGCCTTGGCAGCCGCGGTTATTCGGTGCTGGAGCAGGGTCGGATCGACGCCGTGCTTTCCGCCAACCCCAAGGACCGGCGCGCGATTTTCGAAGAAGCCGCGGGTGTCAGCCGCTTCCGGCAGCGGCGCAAGGAGACCGAAAACCGACTCGCGCGCGCCGACCAGGACGTGGAGCGGCTCGTGGATGTCATCAAGGAGCTCGAGTCGCGCGTGCGCTCGCTCAAGATCCAGGCGGGCAAGGCGGAACGCTACGTCGAGCTGCAAGGGATGTGGCAGGAGCGCGCCACACGCCACGCGCGCCACCAGCTCGTCAACCTCGAAACGCAGCTTGAGACCCTGCGCGCAACACGCGCGGGCCTGCTCGCGGAGCTCGCCGACCTGCGCGCTGCGCGCGAGGCGGGCGAGGCCCAGACGCGTGTGCGCGGCGCAGAGCAGGCGGCCCTTGCGTCCGAGCTCGAGCGCACCGGGTCGCGCGCGAGCCACGTCGCCGGCGAGTTGCGTGCGGTCGACGAACGCCGCCACCAGTTGGGCCAGCGTGTCGAGGGCTGGCGCGCGGCCGCGAGCAACGAAGCGCGGCGTTCGGAGGAACTCGACCGGCGCCGTGCCGAGCGCGAGAGCGAGCTCGAAACTGCGTCCCGCGAAGCTGTCGCCGCGGGCGCCGAACTCGAGCGCGCCGAGGCGGAAGTCGAGGAACGCGCGGCGCGCACCCGCGAGCTTGAGCGCGGCCGCCGCGACGCGCGCGAAGGCAGCGAATCCCAGCAGCGCAAGGTCCTTGAGTGGCAGCACAAGCGCAGCGAGGCCGAGCACCTTGCGCGCCACCTCGCCGCAGCGCTGGCGCCCCTGTCGGAGCGCGCCGAACGCGCGGGTGGGTTGTGTTCGGAACGTGCGGCGCGGGTCGATGCGGCACGCACCGAGGTCGACGCCGCGGAAGCCGCCCACCTCGCCGCCGAAACACGCCGCACTGAAGCCGCTGCCGCGCGCGCCGCGATCGAAGGCGAACTCGAGGGCCTGGGCGAGCGCGCCATCGCGGCCGCCGAGGCGCGCAAAACGAGCGAACTTGAGCGTGCGCGTCTTGCGGCGCGCATCGACGGCCTGCTCGACTTCGAAGGGGAGCGCGCTGGGCTCGAAGCCGGTGCGCGGGCGCTGCTCGGCGAGGACGCCGGTTTTGCGGTCAGCCTGGACGGTCTGCTTGCGGACCATTTGCACGTTCCCGCGCGCCTTGCCCGGGCGCTCGACGTTGTCCTTGGCGACGCGGCGCAGGCGCTGGTTCTAAGCGCGCCCGACCGCGCGCTCGAACTCGCCGAATGGCTGCGCGAGGGTCGCCGCGGCCAGGCGCGCTTTGCGCTACCTTCCCTGTGGGGCGCCATGGCCGAGGATCGGCCGTTGCTGCCGGCGGGGCTCGAAGGGCAAGCCGAGCCGCTGGTTGCGCGTGTCGACGCGGACGCGGGATTTGCGCCGCTTCTGCGTTGGTTGCTTGCCGAGTGCGTGCTCGTCGAAAGCCTCGCGCAGGCACTCGAGCTGGCGCCGCGTTACCCCGGGTGGCGTTTTGTCACGCCCGAGGGCGACCTCGTCGACGCGGGCGGTCTTGTCGCCGGTTGGCGCGAAGTTGCCCACGGTGCGATCGGCCGGCGTGCGGAAGCCGCCGAACTCGAAGCGCAGGCGGAGCGTGTCGAGGCCGAACTCGCGCAGCGTGTGGAAGAGCAATTGCAGCTCGCTGGCCAGCGCGAGGAATCCGCGCGCGCCCTGCGCGAGTCGGGTGCGGTGCTCGAGCGCCGCCGTTCAGAAGTGTCCGATGCGCACGGGCGCCGCCAGAGCGCGCGGGTGCGCTTGACCGAGGCGGAGCGCTCCCTTGCGGAGGCGCGGGTGGAGGAAAGCCGCGTGGCGGTTGAACTCGAGCGCTGCGAAAAGGAACTCGACGCGGCGCGCGAGCGGCGCACTGAATCCGAGGCCCATTTTGCGCGCGAAAACGGCCTGCTGCAGGAGCGCGAGAGCGCGCGCCAGGCACTCGAGCAGGAGCGTGAATCCGCCCAGCGCGAGGAACAACGCGCGCGCATCGAACTGACACGACTGCGCGAGCGCCACCAGGGACTCGCGGAGCGCATCGCCGTCCTCGAGCGCGGTTGCCGCGAGCTAGCGTCGGAAATCGAGCGTTCGCGGCGCGCGGCCGGCGAGGCCGCAGGCAGCGCGGAACTGGGTGCCGCACAGGCCGAGCGACTGGGCGCGGAGCGGGTCGGGTTGCTCGAGGAGCGCGGCAGGCTCGACGAAGTGCTCGGCGAGTTGCGCGAGCGCGAGCGCGATGCACGCGCCGCGATCGAAGGACTGCGCCGTGGCCTCGACGCGCTGACGGCGCGGCTCGAGCAGCAGCTCGCGGCCGAAGCACAGCTCGAACTGGAATTGCAGCGCACGCAGCTCGCCGCAGAGGAGCTGCTGCGGCGTGTCGAGGAGGACCTCGCCACGACACGCGCGGGGCTGCTTGAGAACTTCGAGTGCGACCCTGCGCTCGTCGAGCGGGGTGCGCTCGACGCCCTGGGCCAGGAAGCCCAGGAGCTGCGTCGCCAGCTCGACCGACTGGGGCCGGTGAACCTGGAAGCGGTCGCGGAACTCACCGAAGTCTCCGGACGGCTGCAGTTCCTGACCGCGCAGCGCAAGGACCTCGCCGAAAGCCGCGCGGAGCTCGTGCAGAGCCTCGCCCTGATCAACAGCGAATCGGAGCGGCTTTTCACCGAGACCTTCGAGGACATCCGCGAGAACTTCCGCGGGATCTTCCGCCAGCTCTTTGGTGGCGGCACCGCGGACATCGCGTTGATCGAGGGCGAAGGGGTGCTCGAGGCGGGCATCGAAATCAGCGCACAACCCCCGGGCCGTCAGAAGTTGCCCATCGGATTGCTTTCGGGCGGACAGCGCACGATGACGGCGCTCGCGCTGCTGTTTGCCGTGTTCCAAGCGCGCCCCAGCCCGTTCTGCGTGCTGGATGAAGTCGACGCGGCGCTCGACGACGCCAACGTCGGGCGCTTCCTCGGCATGCTCGAGGGGTTCCTCGCCAACACCCAGTTCATTGTCGTCACGCACAACAAGGGCACGATGGTTGCGTGCGAAATGCTGTACGGCATCACGATGGAGACGAAGGGTGTCTCGCGCCGTGTCAGCGTCGAGCTCGACGAGGTCGACGGCTTTGTGCCCCAGGCTACGGGCCGCATGGCGCGTGGTGCGCGCGCGGGTGCGCGCACCGCAGTGGTTGCAGGCAGCACCGAAGACAGAGCGACCGAAGCGGCGGGCGCAACACCCGGGGACGAGCCCACCTACGTCCTCGAGGCCGCGCCGCGACGGACGTCCGAGCGTGGTGAGGACGACGAAACAACCGATTCGCGCTCCGATTCCGAATCCCAAACCGAGTCCGTCACGTCCCGCCAATAGGGGCGGGTTTCGCTCCCAGGAGCGCGGGTCTTTAGTCCCGCCTTGGAGCGTGCTCTGCGGGACGCGAGCCGGGGTAGCCGCCTGCGCTCCCCGCGCCGCAGGATCTGCGGATTGGGATGCGGTGGTTGGCGCCGTGTGCGGCTTCCGGGGCGTTCCTAGGATCGGCCTGCGCGCCGTTCAGGGATTGTTGCTGAGCGCGTAAGCCGTGTGATCAAAATCGTTTGCGCCCGGGGTTGCGATGCGACGTGACCGTCCGGCGAGCTTTTTCGCGTCGCTTGGCATTCGGTTTGCCGCAATCTGCCGCTGTGAGAAGCGTCCGCGCCAGCGTGCGGGGGCTGCGGGGCCAGAGGGCCCTGCCAAAGACCCGGACGGCGCGCCTTCGCGGCGCGGGGGCGTCCGGAAGGGTGCGCGCACGAGGGGACGGCTTCCAGACGCCAGCACCGCCGGATCCGCCCGAGTGCCGTCGGAATCCAGAAACGACGGCCCATCAAGTTCCCGGAGCCGCCGGACGACGGAATAGGTGCGGGCTCCCTTTTCCATCGGGTCCGCTCCACCCCCGGACCGGCCGCGGCGTGCGGCCGCCTCCGCGGGTGCAACGGGTCCCCACACCCCCGCCACCCCCGATGAACGCACCCGACGCTTCCCTGCTCGACCTCGCCAAGCAGAGCTTCGACCGCAAACGGCACGAAGCCCTCGCTTGGACCGGATCGTTCGCCGATTACCTCGCGATCGTCGAGCGCCGCCCCGAAGTCGCGCGCAACGCGTGGCAGCGCCTGCTCGACATGATCGAGTTCCACGGGAGCACCGAGCCCGCGCGGCGCGGACGCCCGCGACGGTTCCATCTGTTCGCGGACCCCTTCGACGGTGGGCGCGACGCGGTTTTCGGACTCGACGAGCCCATCGCGCGGCTCGTCGACGTGATTCGCGCGGGTGCGATGGGGCTCGGACCCGAAAAGCGGGTGCTTTTGCTGCACGGACCGGTGGGGTCCGCGAAGAGCACGATCGCGCGGCTCTTGAAGCGCGGACTCGAGCACTACAGCAAAGAGGAGCAAGGGGCGCTCTACACGTTTTCGTGGCGCATCGACGGTGCGGTGACCCCGTCGCCCATGAACCAGGAACCGCTCTTGCTCCTGCCCGAGGAAACACGCCCCGCGATCGAAACACGGCTCAATGCGGGCCTGAAGCGGTCGTATTCGCTCAGCCTGCGCGGCGAGCTGGACCCCGTTAGCCGCTACTGGCATCGCGAGCTGATGGCGCGCTATGGCGGTGATCTTGAGCGTGTGCTGGAGCATGTCCAGGTGCGTCGTTTGACCCTGAGCGAAAAAGACCGCATCGGGATCGGCACCTTCCAGCCCAAGGACGAGAAGAACCAGGACTCGACCGAACTCACCGGCGATGTCAACTACCGCCTGATCGCCGAATACGGCAGCGACTCGGACCCGCGCGCGTTCAACTTCGACGGCGAGTTCAACATCGCCAACCGCGGGATGCTCGAGTTTGTCGAGGTTCTCAAGCTCGACGTTGCGTTCCTCTACGACCTTTTGGGTGCGAGCCAGGAACACACGATCAAACCCAAGAAGTTCGCGCAGACGAGCATCGACGAGGTCATTCTCGGGCACACCAACGAACCCGAGTACAAGAAGTTGCAGAGCAACGAGCTGATGGAGGCATTCCGCGACCGCACCATCAAGATCGATGTGCCCTACAATCTTTCCTACCAGGACGAGGTCCACATCTACCAGCGCCAGTTCGAGCGCGCCGCCATCCCGGGCAAGTCGATCGCACCGCACACGCTCGAAATCGCCGCGCTGTGGTCGGTCATGACGCGGCTCGAGGAGCCCACCCATCCGAACCTGACGCTTTTGCAGAAGGCGAAGATTTACGCGGGCGACGACGTGCAGGGATTTGGTCCCGATCACGTGCGCGAGATGCGCAACCAGGCGGCGCGCGAGGGCATGCTCGGCATCAGCCCACGTTATGTGCAGGACCGGGTCGCCGCGGCGCTGGTGCAGGACGGCACCGATGTCGGTCCATTGGATGTGCTCGAAACCCTCGCCGACGGCCTTTCGCACCACAGTCTGATCTCGAATGAGGAAATCCGCAAGCGCTACATCAACCTGATCAGTGTGGCGCGTGACGAGTACGAGGAAGTCATCAAGCGCGAGGTGCAACTCGCGGTCTCCGGTGACCGCGATGCGAGCGACCGCTTGTGCTCGAAGTACATCGACAACGTCAAGGCGTACACCACGCGCGAGCGGGTCATCGACGAGCACGGGCGCGACCACGATCCGGACGAGCGATTGATGCGCTCGATCGAAAAGAAGGTCGACATCCCGGAGGCGCGCAAGGACGACTTCCGCCACGAGCTGATGAACTACATCGCGGCGCTGCACATCGAGGGCAAAACCTTCGACTACCGCCAGAACGCCCGATTGCGGCGCGCGCTCGAGCTCAAGCTGTTCGAGGACCAGCGCGACATGATCCAGTTGACCAGCATCGTGTCGAGTGTCGTCGACCCGCACACCCGCGGGAAAATCCACGCGATCCGCGACCGCCTGGTCGAGCGTTTTGGCTACACACCCTCCGCGGCCGAGCGCGTTTTGCACTACGTTGCGGACCTGATCGCCCGCGGGGAGAACCGTGACAGCAAGGGTTCGCCCAAGGACGTCGCCTGAAGCCACCATGGGCGCTCCGCTTTACCGCATCGACAGTGACACGAGCCGCTTCCGCGAGATCGTGAAGGGGCGTATCCGCAAGGACCTGGCGCGTTACCTGACGAGTTCCGAGTTGATCGGCCGCGCGGGCCCACACACGGTTTCGATCCCGCTGCCCCAGATCGAGCTGCCACGACTGCGCTTTGGCGACAACCCGCGTGGCAAGGGCGAGCGCGGCGCAGGTGGGGAATCGGGCCAGGGGGAAAAGGGCGAGCGCGCCGAAGGGCAGGGCGCGGCCGGGGAGCAGCCCGGCCAGCACATCCTCGAAGTCGAAGTCGACTTGGCCGACCTCGCCGACATGCTGGGGGAGGAGTTGGGTCTGCCGCGCATCGAACCGCGCGGTGTGCGCGATCTTGAAACCGAAGGCGGTCGCTACAACGGCGTGCGCACTGCGGGGCCCGATTCCCTGCGCCATTTCCGCCGCAGCTTCAAGAATGCGCTTTTGCGCACGATCGCTAGCGGCCAGTGGGACCCCGCGCGGCCCCACGTCGTACCCGTGCGCGAGGATTTCCGCTACCGCTCGAACAAGAGCGCGCCGAAACCCGACTCGAGCGCCGTCGTCTTCCACATGATGGACGTCTCGGGCTCGATGGGGCGCGAGCAGAAGGATGTGGTGCGCATCCAGGCGTTCTGGATCGACACGTGGCTGCGGCGCCAGTACAAAAACCTCGACGTCGTCTACATCGTGCACGACGCGGCGGCGCGGATCGTCGACCAGCACACGTTTTTCCACCTGCGCGAGTCGGGCGGCACAAAGATCAGCTCGGCTTATGAGCTGTGCCTTGCGCAAGTGCTCGAGCGCTACCGCCCCGCGGATTGGAACATTTACCCGTTCCACTACTCCGACGGCGACAACTGGTCCGCGCGCGACACCGAGACCTGCGTCCATCTCCTGCGCGATGAGATCCTTCCGCGTGTCAACCAGTTCTGCTACTCGCAGGTGAAGAGCGCCCACGGCTCCGGACAGTTCAAGAAGGACCTGGATGGAGCCTTCAGCGGCGTCGATGCGCTGGTGACGGCCAGCCTCGCGGACCGCGGCGACGTGCCGCGCAGCATCCGCGCGTACCTCGGACGGGGGCGCTGATAGCGTGCGCATCAAATCCAGCCTGCCCAGCGCTCTCAAGTACCAGGCGGTGGTGATCGAAAGTGCCGCCCGGGACGCGGGTCTTGACTTTTTCGACGTCGTCTTCGAGCTGCTCGACGCGCGTGCGGTCAACGGCATCGCCGCTTACGGCGGATTCCCCGTGCGCTACCCGTCCTGGCGCTTCGGCATGGACTTCGAGCGCCTGCAAAAGGGCTACGACTGGGGCCTTTCGAAGATCTACGAGCTCGTCATCAACAACGACCCGACGTACGCCTACCTGGTCGGCTCCAACAGCATGCTGGAGCAGAAGCTCGTGATGGCCCATGTTTTTGGCCACGCGGACTTTTTCAAACACAACGCCTGGTTCCAACCGACCGACCGCAACATGCTGGAGACGATGTCCCAGCACGCCGCGCGTGTTCGCGAATACATCGATCAACACGGGCAAGAGCGCGTCGAACGCACCGTCGACCTCGCCCTGTCGCTCGAGGGCCTGATCGACCCCTACGCCCCCGGGCGCGCGCACGGGCGCACGCAGCCGCCGGTTCGGCGCCCAACTCCGTTGTCCGAGCGCAGCCTCGCTGCCCTCGAGGCCATCTCCGGCGCTCCCATGAGGCACGCGGAGCGCCCCGCGCCCGCAACGCGTGCACCGGCCGAGTGCGCGCCACCGACGTTCGACGTCCTCGGTTTCATCGAACACGAAGCGCCGCTCCTGCCCTTCGAGCGCGATATCGTCCGCATCGTGCGCGCCGAGGCCATCTACTTTGCGCCGCAGCGCATGACGAAGGTCATCAACGAAGGCTGGGCGTCGTTCTGGCACAGCCGCCTCCTGACCGGCGGACTGCTCGAGGCGTCGGAGATCATCGACTTCGCCGACGTGCACAGCGGCGCGACGGCAGCGGCACCCGGTCAGCTCAACCCGTACCGATTGGGGCTCGGACTGCTGCGCCACGCCGAGAGCCAGGGCCAGGACCTGTTCACCCTGCGCCGCGCGCACAATGACGTCAGCTTCATCGACGCTCTCGTGGACGAGGAGTTTGCCCTGCGCTACCACAACATCCCGTACAGCCAGCGGCGCGATGCGGCAGCCCAGGGGCTCGATTGGAGCGCGTGGAAGCAGTCGCTTTTGACCCAGCTCGCGTGGGGGGGGCAGCCGCGCATCGAGCTCGTTGGGACGGCGGGGGGCGCGCTCGAGCTCCAGCACCACCACGACGGCCGGGACCTTGACCTCGCGGCCGCGGAGCCCGTCCTCGCCAACCTGCAGATTCTGTGGCGCGGAGCCGTGTCTTTGGATACACGGCTCGAGGACAAGCACGTCCGCCTCAGCGTGGACGCCGACGGTCGGGTCGCGCGCGGGCCGGGGCCAGAGGCCCGGACGGGCTCGGCGGGGCCGATTGGGCCGCTTTCCGCGTCGGCGCCGTCGGGCTCGCCGTAGACGCCGCGGAATGCCGCTGCACAATGGCGGGGCGGGCGGTCTTGTCCGCGAGCCATGCTGCACGCGTCGAGCGCTTCGCCCCCCCGCGTTTCGATCGTCCTTCCGACCTGGAATGGCGAGCGCGATCTGGAGCGTTTGCTGCCCGCTCTCGCCGCGCAGCGCCTCGACGGGGGATTCGAACTTCTCGCGGTGGATTCGAGTTCCACAGACGGCACGTACGAACTCCTGCGGGCGGCGGGAGCTGACCTCGTGCGGATCCCCAAAGCCGAGTTCGGCCACGGCCGCACGCGGACGGCACGGGCCAAGGACGCCCGCGGCGAGATCCTCGTGTTCCTCTCCCAGGACGTTGAACCCGGCGGTCCGGACTTTTTGGCCGAGCTCGTCGCGCCCTTTGGCGATCGTCCGCGGTTGGCCGGCGTGTGCGCGCGTGTGTTGCCGCACGACAGCGACGACATGCTGACGACCCGCACGGTTTTGACGCTGCCCGAGGCGTCGCCGGAATCCGCCTATTGGGCGCTCTGCGACGTGGCGGGATTGTGGGAGCTCACACCCGCCGAACGGGCGCGGCGCTTGCGCTTCAACAACGTTGCGAGCGCGGTGCGTGCGACGGTGTTCCAAGAGATCAGCTTCCCGGACGTGCCCTTCGGCGAAGACTTTGCGTGGGCCGCCCGCGTCCTCACGGCGGGGCACGAGCTGGGCTTTTGCGCCCGGGCGCTCGTCCGCCACGCCCACACCTACGGGCCGTGGGCGGCGTTCGAACGCTACCGCACGGACGCGTGGTTCCACCGGGTGACCCACGGCTGGCGTATGCGGCCAACCCTGCGCGCTGCGCTGCGCGGATTGGCCTACGAACTGCGCGAGGACGTGCGGTTCGCGCGGGGCCGCGGGCTCGCGGCCAGCGCCGGCGCTCTCGCGCGGGCACCCGCCCTGCGCGCCGCGCAGATTCTCGGCCAATACGTCGGAAGCAAGGGCAGCCCACCGCGTGCCTGGAAAGGGGCGCCCTGGGCCGTGCCACACCCATAACCAGGGCTAATCCGGCGGGCAAACGACGTCGGGGCAAGTTGATGGTGGCGCGCCGCCGATGAACGCAGCGCCCCCCTTGGGGCTTGAGCCCGCCGTTTTCCACCCGGCGCGCTCCGACCGTGGCCGTCCCCACCCGGCGCCCGTCCCTGTCCCTGTCCTGGCCCTTAATCGCCCCTTCGGCTCTACTGTCGCCCCGTGGCCTCCCCGCGCCCGATTCGCTCCGTCTCTGTGCTCATGCCGACCTGGCAGGGGGAAGAGTTTCTGGAGCGTGTGCTCGCGGCACTTTCGGTCCAGGATTTTCGTCTGCCGTGGGACTTCCTGGCGGTGGACTCGGGGTCGCGCGACCGCACGCTGGCGATCTTCGGTGCGTGGCGCGGGCGCTTCCCGGTGCCGCTCAAGGTGCGCTCCATCCACCAGAGCGAGTTCGACCACGGGGACACACGCAACCTGCTCGCTGCCTGGAGCGCGGGCGACCTCCTGGTCTTCCTGACGCAGGATGCAATTCCCGCGCGGGCGGACTGGCTCGGTCGGCTCGTCGCCGCATTTGCCGATCCCGAAGTCGGCGCCGCGTACTGCCGCAACGCGCCGCGTCCCGACGCACGGCCCGCCACCGCGATTTTCTCCGGCGAGGACCCCGGTTATGCACTCGCGAGCCGCACCGTGCGCCTGCCACTACAGGACGTCTACGAGCGCCTCTCGCCCCACGACAAACGGCTGCTCTACAACTTCAACGACGTGGCGTCCGCGGTGCGCCGCGATTTGTGGGAGCGCCATCCGTTCCCGCGCACACCGTTCGGCGAAGACATCCTGATGGCGCGTGCACTGCTCGAAGCGGGGCATGCGATCCACTACGCCGCCGACGCGCCGGTCGAGCACAGCCACGACTACGATGCCCGCGAAACGTACGCGCGGGCGTTCGTGGACGGGCGCTTCAACGTGGAGTGGCTCGACCGCGTCTGTGTGATGAGCGAAAAGGACGCGCGAGCGCTCGCCAAGCGGCACCGCAACACCGATGCGGCGGCGGTCGCGCGGATCGGTTTGCCGGCAGAGCAGGCCAAGGAGGCGCGTGCGGAGCTCGCCGAGCGGCGCGAAGCGGCATTCCTAGGGCTATGGGCGGGTGGCCAATCCGAACGGCGCCGGGCCCAAACGGCGGTGCTTGAGCGTGCACAGCTCTCCATCCTGTTCGTGGTGCACGGTTTTCCCCCGGACACGTGGGCGGGAACCGAGGTTTACACGCTCGAGCTCGCGAAGGAGTTGGCTCGGCGCGGTCACCGGGTCACCGTCCTGACGCGGGCGCCGGATGCGCGCGAAGAGTCCGAGGGTGGCGCGCCAGAGTTCAGCGTCGCGCCGTCCCAGTTCCAGGGCCTGCGGGTGCTGCGGCTCGTGCACCGGCTGCGCCACGGGTCGCTCGCGATGAGCTACCGCCAGCCGCGCGTCGAGGCGGTGTTCCGCGAAGTGCTGCTCGCCGAACGCCCTGACGTCGTGCACTTCCAGCACCTGATCCACCTTTCGGCCGGGTTGGTGCACGTCGCGCGCGAACTCGGCGCGGCGACGGTGGTCCACTGCCACGACTACTGGGCGCTGTGCGCGCGTGTGCAGCTCATTCGGCCCGATGGTGTGCGCTGCGCGACCAATCAGGGTGCGGGTTGTCTTTTGTGTGTCAAGGAGAACCAGCTTGAGCGCATCCCCCTCGCGGCGCGTGTCGGAAAGCGTTTCCAGCCGCTCATTGACGTCCTCGCCGAGCGTGCGCTGGAGCGCGCCCCCGACGGCCTCAGCCGCCGGCGGTGGGAGGGTTACACCGATCTGCGCGACCGCCAGCCCTACGTGCTCGGAGCGTTCGCCGCGGCGGATCTTTTGATCAGTCCAAGCCGTTTCCTGCGCGCCAAACTGCTGGAGAGCGGCGCATTCGATCCGCACGCGTTCATCTACTCCGACAACGGCCTGCGCACCGACCACGTCCAAGCGCTCGCCAAACGGCCCGATCCCGAAGGTCGCATCCGCTTCGGATTTGTGGGGAGCCTGGTTTGGTACAAGGGCGGCGAAGTGCTGCTCGCGGCGTTGGCGAAGCTCGCGGGCGCGCCCGTCGTTCTGCACGTGCACGGTGCGTTCGAACCGCAGCAGGATCCGCACCACGCCGAACTCGAACGGCTCGGTAAAGCCGCCGGAAACGTGGTCTTCCACGGCCGCTTCGACAACGCGCGGCTTGCCGAGGTTTATGCACAGATCGACGTCCTGATCGTGCCGTCCTTGTGGTTCGAGAACTCGCCGATCACGATCCACGAGGCCTACCTCACAGGGACACCGGTCGTGGCGAGCGACATCGGAGGCATGGCCGAATACGTGCGCGACGGCGTCGACGGAATCTGTTTTCGCGCGGGCGATGCGGACGACCTCGCGCGGGTGCTGCGGCGTTTTGTCGACGAACCGCGACTCGTCGAGGACCTTTCGCACGACTTTATGCCGATCAAATCCGTGGCGGAGAATGCCGCGGAAACCGAGTTCCGCTACCGCGGGCTCGTGGCGCGCCGGCGCGCGCGCCGCGCGGCGACGCTGATCGATCGGCGCGGCCACGAGACGGCGCGGCGCGAGGGCGGGACGTTGCCCCAGGGCGCGGACCTGTTGCTGCTTCGGCCGGGGGCCGCGGCCGAATACGACGTGCAGCTCGCGGGTGGCGGCCAGCGGGAGTTTTTTGTCGACGTGCTGGCCCTCGGCGGCGAACACCACCTGGAACTCGGCGGCCGCGTGTTCCTCGGCGACCGGGACCTCGGCGCGATCGATCTCTTCGCCGCGGGCGAGCGCGACGAAGTGCGCCGTTTTCGCTTTGAAGCCGACCATCCGCGCGGCCTGCGTCGCCTGCGCATCGAAGCGCGGCTCGCGCCCGGTGTTGAGCCCTACCTGCGCATCGCGCGGGTGCTGGTGCGCGAGGTGCTGGACGGCGACACCACGGGAGGAACGTGATGGGTGCCGAGAAGGGTGGCGGCAAGGGAATGTTCGGCCGTCTGTTTGGTGCGGCGAACGCGGAGACGGCGGGAGCGACGGGAGCGACGGCTCCGCGACCCGGCGTCGTGGCTGTGGTTGCGCCGGGAACGGCGAGCACGCTCCCGCGTGTGTCGATCGTGATCCTCAACTACAACGGTCGCCACCACCTCGCGGGTTGTTTCGAGAGCCTCGCGGCGCTCGATTACCCGCGGGAGCGCTTCGAGGTCATCCTCGTCGACAATGGCTCCATCGACGGCAGCGTCGAGGAGATGCGCGCGCGCCACGGATGGGTGCGCCTGATCGAGAACGCGCACAACGCGGGCTTCAGCGCCGGCTGCAACCAGGGCGCGCGGGCCGCGCTCGAACCCGACGTGCTCGTGTTCCTCAACAATGACATGCGCGTCGAGCGCGACTGGTTGACGGAACTCGTGGCGCCGCTCGTCGCGGGCGTGTGTCAGGCGACCACCGCGAAGATGCTGTCCTGGGATGGCAAGTTGATGAACTCCGCAGGCGGCGGCATGAACTTCTATGGCATCGGGATCCAAAAGGGATACCTCGAGGAGCCGGGACCGAAGTTCGACCAACAAGGTCGCAGCCTGTTTGCCTGCGGCGGTGCGATGGCGGTACTCGCCGAGGTGTATTTCGACGCCGGCGGTTTCGACGACGAGTTTTTTGCCTACTACGAGGACGTGGACCTGGGATGGCGCCTGTGGGTCCAGGGCCACGAGGTGCACTACGCTCCCAAGTCGGTGTGTTACCACCACCACTCGAGCACCAGCCGTACGTTCCCCGTCGAAACGATCCGGCTCCTGCAGGTGCGCAACCCCTTCCTCGCCTGCTTCAAAAACTACGGCGAAGAGCACCTGCGCCAAGTCCTGCCGGCGCAACTCGCCCTCGCGGTCCGGCGCATGTTCATCCTCGCCGGGCTCGGCGACACCCACCCGTTCCGCATCGAATCGACCCAGGCCGGCGGCCGCGGTGTCGTTGGCCGGCTGTGGGAGCGCGCCCGCCACGCGGCGAACGACACCGTGCCGATCTCCCGCGTGGCCGCGGCGGACCTGATCGGCATCAACGATCTGCTCGGCCGTTTTGACCACTGGACGGCGCGGCGCGCCGCCGTGCAGGCAAAACGCCGCCGCCCGGACGGGGAAATCTTCGCGCTGTTCCACAAACCCCTGTGGTGCATCGAGGGTGAGGCCGGTTACGAAGAGCTCCAGCGCGGGCTCGTTTCCATGTTTGGCATCGACCGCCTATTCGCCGGGCTCGAAGCCACGGGCGCCGACCCGCACAAGTGACTCTTCCTCTTCTTCACCCTGCCCGTCCATGAGCGCCAAGACCTCCCAGCAGCCGATTCGGCTCACTGTCGTCATCCCGGTTTACAACGAGGAGGCGACTTTGGCGGAAATCGTCGCGCGCGTGCAGGCGACACCCTATGACAAGGAAATCGTCCTCGTGGACGACTGTTCGCGCGATCGCACACCGCAGATCATGCAAGCGCTCACCGAGCGCTACGACAACGTGCGCACGTTCCGCCACGCGGTCAACCAGGGCAAGGGGGGTGCGCTGCGGACGGGCTTCAGCCACGCGACCGGCGACGTCGTCCTGATCCAGGACGCGGACCTTGAGTACGACCCCGCCGACTATCCGGTGTTGTTGCGGCCGATCCTCGAAGGCAAAGCGGACGTCGTGTACGGCAGCCGATTCCTCGGAGGGCCCTATGTGCGGGTGCACCTTTATTGGCACTACCTTGGCAACCGTCTGCTCACACTGGTGTCGAACTGCTTCACCAACCTGAACTTGACCGACATGGAGACCTGCTACAAGGTCTTCAAGCGCGATGTGGCGCAGCGTCTGGACATCCAATCGCGCACGTTCGCCGTCGAGCCCGAGATCACCGCCAAGGTCGCGAAGATGCGCTGCCGCGTCTACGAAGTGCCGATCAGCTACGCCGGACGCGACTACTCCGAAGGCAAGAAGATCGGCCCGAAGGACGCGTTCATCGCCATTTGGGCGATCGTGCGCTGGACCGTGTTCCATCGCCTGCCCGAGCGCGGTTGAACCCTTAGGCACGCGGTTAGAGCCGCAATCGCAGCGGCTCGAAGCCGACGTCGCAGCGCAGGCTCGCCCGCTCGATGCCAAAGGTGTCCTCGACCGTTAGCCAGTAAGCGCCGGGCAACAGTGCGAGCAGCGCCGATCCGCGTGTGTCGAAGCGGCCCGCGGCGGCCTGCACACCCTCTTCGTCGAGGACGAGGAAACTCCAGTTGGGCGCGGCCGGGGATGCCGCCACGAGTTCGACTCGCGTCGCGCGCTCGAGTACTACACGACCCGAGCGGTCGCCGCCACTCGCAAGGTCGACCACCGCCGGCCGCGAGCGCAGCCCCGCTTCGGTGTTGCTCGCGACGATCACGAGCTCCCGCCGCGGCAGCTCCAACTCCACCTCCGGTCCGACCTTCGAGCGCGCGAGAAACGGGTCGAAGAGGCGCGCGCCCCCGTGCCTGCGCAGCAACGCCACTTCCACGTCGCAGGGGGGTGCCGGCCGGCCATCGGCTTCGAGCGTGAGCACCAGGCGTGTCGGCGCACCAAGGAGCACATCCCCCAGGTCCACACGCTCGCCCGGCGCGAGGTCGACCCAGTGCAGATCGTCCGCATATCCCGCGCGCCGCGCCAGTGACCCCGGCGTGGCGCCGGCGACGAGATAAACCATCACACGTCCGGGCAGGATCCCCTCGAGCGCGATCTTGCCTTCGGCGTCCGATTGGCCGAGCGCGGTGGCTTCCGCGGTTCCGACCCAGGCGTTCACCGACGGCAGGGGAGCGCCGCTCGTGCGGTCTAGGACACGCAAGCCCACGCTGCCCAGTTGCTCGCCGAGCAGCGCGGAATCCAGCGTCAGGACGACCGTTTCGTCCGCGGGCAAAAGTTCACGCGCGTCGAGCAACACTGAACCGACGACGAGCCCGACCCACGTGCGCGCGCCGGATGCGGTGGCCGCCGGGGCGAGCTCGGCCTGTGCGGCAAACGCGGGGGACGCCGCCGACTGGCGCGCGTTTTGTGCGTGTTCTTCGTTGACGAGCACTTCGGGGTGCAGGCGCGCGGTCGAGGGCGGCACACCGCCATTGAGCGTCGAGCCGGGCGCGGGCAACTCGCGCGACGAAATCACGAAGCGCGGTGCGCTGCGCCGGGCCGCAAGGCCAAGCGCGGCGAGCGCCTCCCCAAGTTCGCGGCCATCCACGGAACGGGCCACAAGTCGCACCCACCGTGCGGGCTCGAGTCGAAAGTCGCGCACGACGAGTCCCGCGCCGAGTGCGAGTTCCAAGCTGGCGCGCAAGCTGCGGTGCCCCGCGGCAACGAGGTCGACGTCGAAGCGGCCCGGTTCAAGTCCATCCACCTCGTAGAAGCCGCCGCGCACACGCACCTGGCGCGTTCCGCCGGGCCCCGCAAGGCGCAGTTCGATTTGATCGCTGTCGAGCGGCGCACCGGACCGATCGAGTACGCGGCCCGTCAGGGTCACCAAACCGCCGGGCCGCGGCGCCACGTCCGCGGCGTTGTCAGGACGCGCGCCGCTCACCGGCCGGGATGCGCGCCGCTCGAGGCCCGGGCGCGACGCGTCGTGCGCGGGGCCACTGCGCTCGGGTTCCACCGCTGGCGCGCGCGGGGTTGCTCCGTCCGCGCCCAGGGACCACCACAGGGCGGCGGCGAACACCGCGATGCACGCGACCCACAGGACGTTTCGGAGCATGGCCGCGCCGATTGTGTGCCGCGGGGACCGCGGTTCCAAACAGCGGCGGATTGCCGGGCCGCGGGAATCCTGCCCGCGGCCCAAAGGATCAGGGCAAAGTCGCGGGCGCGCCGGCGGACAGGGTGTAGAGCGCCTGTTCGGGACCGGCGCCGGCGCTGAACCAAAGCTGATTGCCAAGGACCAGCCGCGGGCGGGGTGCGTCGTCGACGAACGGGCCCTCCACATCCGCGGCCAGCGCGACCCAGCCCGCATCGGGATCGGCGACAAACAGCTTCGAAACCCCCGCGGAGGTGTCCGCGACGAAGGCCAGGCGCCCCGCGAAGGCGGTCATGTGGCGCGGCGTGTCGTCGAGTGCCGGATTCGCGCGGGCGTCGAGCACGGTTGTGAGCGCGCCGCCGTCCGCGCTCCACAGGAAAAGTTTGCGACCGCCGGCGGCGTTCTTCGCGCTGAAGTAGAGCCCTGCCTCGTGGACGGTCGGCGTGCGGGGTTGGTCGTCCTCATCGACGCCGGCCGTATCGCCAAGGCCCACCACCTGGCCGGTTGCAAGGTCGAGCGCAAACATCTTCTTGAGTCCTGGGGCGCGCCGGGCGACGAAAAAGAGGCGCGCACCGTCCGTGCAAAGGTCGCGCGGTGCATCGTCGACCGCTGCCGATCCCATGAGGTCGACGACGACGCCGAGCGTGTCCGTCGCCGGGTCGAAGGCAAACAGCTTCGAGCCACCCGCATAGGTGCGCGCGCTAAAGAAAAGGCGGCCGTCCACCGCCGTGACGTGTTGGACCGCGTCGTCCGCGCCCGGTCCGCGCAGATCGGTGATCTGGTGAACCTCTCCCGCGCGCAGACGGTACAGCTTGCGGCCGCCGTAGAGCGGTGCGGCGACGAAGTACACATCGTCGCCGACGATCGCGGCAACGTCGGCTCCATCGGTGTCACCGGTGTTCCCGGCGAGGTTGGCCGCGAGCTCGATCCGCGGGCTCGCACCGTCCGCTTCCACGTAGCGGAACAGCTTGCGCGTCCCGTGGTCCATGTCCGCGCCGAAGACGAGCGTGTCGCCCGCGATCGACACTCGGTCCATGGCCTGGTGATTGTGCGGCCAGATTTCGAACAGGGAAAGCAGCGTGTCCGTCGCGGGGTCAAAGGTGTAGAGGCGCTCGACCTGGTCCAGGGGATTGTTGCGCGCTGCGAGCAGCAGCCGCCCGCGGTAGTTGCCGACGAGTCGTGGCGCATCGTCGCCGCCGGGCAGCATGTCGAGCGCGCGGCGCACTTCGCCGCTCGCAAGGTCGAAGGTGTAGAGCTTGCGCCGACCGAAACCATCCGCGCGCACGAACGCAAGGTGCCCGCCGATGTGCGCGACGTCCCCATCGACGCCGCCGGATTGGCCGACCTCGAGCGCGCGCAGGGTGAGTTCGAGTCGGGTCGTCGCGATCGGTTCCGCGTGCAAGGTCGCAAGTGTGCCGGTGGGGTCGATCAGCTCCACCGCAAGTTCACCGTCTTGCAGGTCGTCGCTCAGCGCCGCCGTCGCCAGTTGGAACGCGCCGAGCTCCGCTGCGACATCGCCATAGGGTGCGGCCGTCTGCGCAACCCACGGGATCGACGTCGGAAGGTGCGTCGCGCTGAGCTCGACCTGCGCGGTAAATGGCAGCGTCGCGTTGTGCCACTGGGGCGCGGGGGACGGGACCTGCGCCGGAAGCGGCAGCGCGCCAAGGGCCGATTCCTGTGCGGCCGGCGCGGCTCCGACGAGGGGCGCCGGAGTCCATTCGGGCGACGGTCCGACGAGGAACGTGCCAAATCCGCTGCTGTGCATGGGGAGCGACACGCTGGCGCTCCGCACGACGGAGCGTACGAGCGGCCGGTCGGCGGCGAGCGCCATGGACGGTGCGGGGATCTCAAGGGTGATCGCGAAGCTCGCGGCCCCCGCGGCGTTGCTCGCCGTGACCGTGTGGGTCGTCGCGGGCCAGGGCTCGGCGGGTGCACCGCTCAGCACGCCAGTGGCGGCGTCGAGCACGAGTCCCGCGGGGAGCGCGGGTTCGATCTGGAAGTACGTCGCCGCACCCCCGGCGAGGAGCGGCGCCTTGGGCGTGACGGGATCCGCGAGCAACAGGACCGGGTCCGCGTTGGTGTAACCCACCCATTGCGGCGCGAGGAGCGGCGCGCTTGCAGCCCCCTTTTTGCCGCCGCCGCCTCCGCAGGCGACCAGAGCGACGATTGGAAGTACACAAAAAATACGCAGCGAGCGCGGATGCGACATAGTGTCTCCGGACGGCGCTTCCCCCCGGAAGCGGTGCCCGTCCGAGATGTTCTTGCCCCGCTTTGGGCGCCCGGGCAAACCTGGCTCCGTACTTTGGCACGCTTCGATCGGGCCTCGGCGGCCTGGGGGGGCCGCGGTTCGATTGCTGGTCGGTAGCGGTTCGGACACGCCACTGCGCGCGGTCCCCGGAGCGCTACGCGCTGTCGATGGAGAACCTTTCCGGGTACGCCGCGACTTGGTGCCGTGGGAGACTTGCGAACCAAGTGTGGTTCTGCACCCCCCGGCCGTACGCGGTAGCGCGAAACGCGCAAGTCCTGTACGGTGCGCGCTTCCCGTGGGAATTCTCTCAAGACGTCTTTCGATTCTTGTTTCCATGCTCCACGAGCCCGTGCTGCCCCAACTGCGTCCGCCGCTCGTCGTCGTCATCGAAGACGACCCGGTAGCCCGGGCTTACTTAGTGCGGCTTGCCGAACGCTCGGGAATCGAATGCCGGGCCCACGCCAGCGCCGAAGCATTCCTCGCCGAATACGACCAGAGCCGTCCTACCTGCATCTTTCTCGACCTCTCCCTGCCGGGCATGGACGGGGTCGAGTGCCTGAAGCGAGTGCTCGCCTTCGACCCGGTTCCGTCCGTGGTGATCGTCACCGGGACCGCGGATGTGACCAACGCGGTGCGCCTGCTCCGGCTTGGCGCGCTGCACCTGCTCGAAAAACCCGTCGCGGAGGCAGAGGTCGGGTCGATTCTCGCGGCTGCGATCGAGCAGGCCCGGCAGCGCCACGGGGAGGCGCTGACGCGTCGGCGTGTCTGCGCGCGGGTCGCGAGCCTGAGCCCGCGCGAGCGCGAGGTTTTTGAGCGTGTCGTGCGCGGCGCGATGAACAAACAGATCGCGGCCGAGCTCGGCATCGCCGCGAAAACCGTCGAGGTCCACCGCGCCAACGTCATGCGCAAACTCGACGTGGGTTCACTGGCCCAACTCGTTCGGCTCGCGGTCGACGCCGGCATCGGACTCGATTCGGGATCGGCCGCGGCGGAGCGGGATCCAAGCGCGGGAAGCGGTGGCAGCGCCAGCGCGGCGATCTGACGCGACGGCGAGCATTTAGGCTCGGCCGTCAGCGTAGGACCGCGCCCTTTGCGCGGTAAAAGTCGCCGATCGCACTGCGCTGGGGCGCGCTGAACAGGCGCACGATCTGTCCGCTCCAGTCGCGACCACTTTTGCCGCGTTGCTCTGCGTGCCAGCGCCCCATCTGGGCGTCGTACTGCGCGATGGCGTGCTCGAGCGCCGCATCCTCCGGATAGCGTTCCTCGAAGAGCACGGCTTCGAGCGGCAAACGCGGAATCGGCACCGGATCCTCCGCGGGCACGCCGACACATAGGCCAAAGAGCGGCAGCGCGCCGGGCGGCGTGCCGAGCAGGGTGTCGACGGCACCAAGATCGTTGCGCAACCCACCGACATAACAGATGCCATAACCCAGGGCTTCGAACGCGAGCGCCAGGTTCTGCGCGAAGAGCGCGGCATCGATAGCTGCAAGGAGAAACGTTTCGAGGTTCGCAGCATAGGCGAGGCCGCGTGCCGCGAGGATCTGGCGGTGCCGGTGTTGGTCCCCGAGGACGACAAAAAACGCGCCCGCCGTTGCGACGTGCGGCTGCCCGCCGGCGATGGTGGCGAGCGCGGTGCGTGTTGCCGCGGAGCGGATGCGCAGCAGCGCGTAGGACTGCACGAGGTGCGAAGTCGCGGCGGATTGGGCGGCGCGGACAGCGCGCTCGATAGCGGCGTCCGGAATCGGCTCGGGCGCAAACGTCCGGATCGAGCGGTGCGCGAGCATGCGCGCCAGCACGGGATCGACGTCGGTCGCTCCGGCGCTCAAACGACCACCACCTCACCCACCGCGTGTTGGCTCGCGATCAGGACGCGCACGTGCCCGAGGCCCAGGCGGGCGAGTTCCGCGCGCGCCGCATCCTCCGCGATCGCGGGGAGGTTGTTGTGCTCGGACAAATGGGCGAGCACGAGCGTGTGAAGCTCGGCGCCCGCGAGGTCGCGCAGCATCGTCGCGGCCTGGGTGTTCGAAAGGTGGCCGAGGCCACCGCGGATGCGCTGCTTGAGCGAGAACGGGTAGGGCCCGGTTTCCAGCATGTGCGCATCGTGGTTGAACTCGAGCACGAGCACGTGCGCTCCGCGCAGGCGGTGCGCGACGTCGCTCGAGGGCCGGCCCATGTCGGTCAGGATCACGGCGCGCCTGCCACCGGCGTCGATGCGGAACGCATAGGTGGGCGGAGCGTCGTGCGGGAGTTCGACGGCGAGCAGCTCCATTGCGCCGCGCCCGTCTGGGCCGGTGATGACGACGGGCCGGTTTGCGCCTAGGGCAACGCAGCGTTTGCCGCGGCGGATCGCGGGGTGGGTTTGGATCGCTTCTGCCGCGTACACCGGCGCGCGCGTGCGGCGTGCAATGAGGCCCGCCGACCGCGAGTGGTCGAGGTGCCCGTGGGTCACCGCGACGGCGTGGGGAGCGCCCAGGCCGAGGCCCACGCTCGAAAGGCGGCGCTCCATCTCCACTCCCGGCAATCCCGCGTCGACCAAGAGGGCGAGCTCGTCAGCGATGCACAGCGTCGCGTTGCCGCGGCTGCCGCTGGACAGGATCTGCAGGCGCATGGCCCGCTATTCTAGGCCCACGCGGCGCGCTTGCGGCCGGTAGAGCAACACGAGGCCAAGAACAAGCGCGATGACACTCAGCCACGGCGCCTGGCGCGACGCTGGCCGGTAGACGAACTCCACCTGCGCGCCCCCGGCGGGCACTGGAACGGCGAGGAACGCGTGGTCCGCGACGAAGGGCTCCACATCCGTGCCGTTCACCCGCGCACGCCAGCCGGGGTTGAACGCCTCGTGCACGACGAGCCACGCAGCCGAGCCGCCCGTCACGGCGACGTGCATGCGGTCCGGTTCGGGCCGCGTGAATGCGATCGCGCCGCGCGCGAAATTTTCGGCGGGCTCGTCCACGATTTCCGGCGGGGGCGGTTTTTCGATCAGGACCACATCGCGGGGGTCGGTGGTGCGCTCGACGAGCCGTGTGAGGCGCGCGATGGCGTCCGGCTCCACGGACGCGCTGCGCGCGAGCCGCGCGGGTCCAAGCGCGCCGCGCCGGCGGTGGACGGCGAAGCGGGGTTGGCTGTGGACGAGTTCGAGGGCGGGGTGATCGATCGGTTCGAGGGCCAGCACCACTGCGATGTCTGCGCGGTCGAGCATCGGGTGGTCGAAGCGCGCAGGATCGGTGAGCGACGTGACGCCGGAGCGGAAACGCGTGCGCGGATCGATCGCGGTGAAGTACTCGACGGTGCGCCGCGGCGTGAACACGACGTAGGCGGAGACGTCGCGCACGCCGTACGCCGCGAGCAGGTTCGGTCGTGCCAGTGCCACCGTCTCTTCGGCCGCCGAGGGGGAGCGGTCGAGGCGCCACACGCGCGAACCGTTCGCGGCCTCGCGCACGGCGTCGATCCCGGGGCTCGCGGGGAATAGCGCGGTGCCGGCCTGCACGTCGAGGGGTCGCGTGTGCGCGGACGTCACGAGCACCGCATCGACGACCAAGGCCGCCGCGAGGGCAAACGGCAAGCGCCGCCGCGGTCCGGCGGCGCCGATGCAACCGAGCAGCACGGCCAGGGCCCCGAAACCGGCCAGCCACGCGGCGTCCAGCACCGAGCGCTCGAGTTCACGCGCTGCCGCGAACGTGTGCTGCGGGTCGATCACGAGCCGCACGTCTTCGACGGTGAACCCGTAACGCGCCGCAAGGCGCTTTTCCATGCCCGTGCCGAAGCTTCCGGGTTGGATGCCCGATGCGACGATGAGCGCGAGCGCCGCGACGGCTCCGTAATAGACGACCACCACGCGGCGTGCACCCGGGCGGCGCTCCATCAGCGCGGCGGTGCCGAGCGCACCGAGCCAGGCCCAGGCGAGCCACGCCACCGCCAGTGCGCGCGACGGCGCTCCCGCGCCAAAACCGGGCACGTAGTAGAGCCAGCGCAGTACCGGCCAGCCCTGCGCAAATCCAAAGGCCAAAACCAAAAGCAAGGCCGGGAAACGCGCCCGTTTGCCCCCGCGCAGGAAACCGAGCACCGCCAGGCCGAGCAGCACCGCTCCCGTCCACGCGTCCCATTCGAGCGGGCTCGCGGTCTCGGCTTTGGCCCAGGAGTCCTTGGGCGTGAACCACCACACGGTGGGCTGGCGGTTGCCCGGTATGGGGTCGCTCGGTCGGCCCCACAGGTGCGGCACCAGCAGGCTGCGCAGCGTGGTGATCGGCAGCGCCTCCGCGCGCAGCTCCGCCGCCCGTTTATCCACGCGCAGGGACTCGCCGCTCGCTTCCATGGCGGGCCACAACGCTGGTGCGGCGAGGAGCGGCGCGAGCACGAGCAGGCCGAGCGCGCGCGGCAGCGAACCGTCGGCGATCTCGCCGGCGAGCCCGAACGGCCGTCGCAACGGCCCGAGGAACACCAGCGCATACAGCGCGGCCACCGCCAACGCGAACAGCGCGATGGGTGGAAATCCAGCGGTGAAGGGCAGTGCGGCGGTGACGAACACGGCGAGGCCCGAGAACCGGCGGCGGCGACCAAAATCCTCGAGCGCCGTCAGGCAAAACGGCAGCCAAAGGACGGCGTCGACCTTCATGCCGTAGTGCAGGTTGAGTGCACCGAAACCCGCCGCCTGTAGGGCGAGCGCTCCCACCGCCGCCGCGCCGGTCGGCAGTCCGCGCCGCTCGAAAAAGCGCCAGGCACCCAAGCCCGCGAGCACGAGCGAGAGGAAGGCGAGGGGCGCGGCCGCGCGCGCGGGATCCATGGCCCGCAGCAGCAGATTGGGTGGATAGAGCGGCCCGTGGATCGCGTTGCCGAACAGCGGCAAACCCAGGGACAGGCGCGTTTCCCATCCGGTGCCCTGGCCGGCTTCGGCGCGCCGCGCGAACTCCAACTGGTCGACGAGCACCGGGAGGATGCGGTCGCCGGTCCAGTAGTGCGCGCTCGCGGCGACGGCGCGCGACGCTTCGGGGTGTTCGAGCGCGAGGGGCTCGTACAGCACCGGTGCCTGGGGCAAAAACAGCTTCCCCAAGAACAGCGCGGGCCCGAGCAGCACCAGGGGCACGACGAGCAGGGCGCCGAGCCGCGGCAACCAGTGGCGCAGGCGCGTGCGGAGCGCGGCTCCCAGGGTGGAAGCCGCGGGCTTGCCCTCCGTGTGGGGAGAGGCCGGAGGGGGGGTGTCGCCGTTCATCGCGCCGTTGGGGGGCAGCATAGCGCCCGGTTGCCCGGGGAACCCCTACGGCTCGCGGGCGCGCACACGCGCCATGGGCCAGCGGGGGTGGGGGAACTCCTCGAGCTCGACGTACTTCGCGAGCTCGGCCTCGAGCGCGTCCGCGAATGGCCGCAGGTAGGGATTGATGGCGCCAAGAGCGCGGAAGTGCAGGTCGATCGCGACACCCTCGGGATGTTCGAGCGCGAGCGCCCTCGTTTTCCACGCGATGTCCGCCATCACGTCCGACGGCGCGATGGAGTCGCGCAGTGCGTCCTGGACCTGGCGCACGCGTTGGCTCTCGCGGACACCGCGCACGTCGAGCCCCACGGGCTGCTTCCACGTGTCGAAGGACACGAGCACGCCGCGATCGCCGAGGATCAGCCGGACCTGGGCGGCGCGCTCGTCCCGGCGCTGCTCCACGTGCTCGCTGCGCCAGCGTGTGGCGTGGCCGTATCCCAAATAGCCGGTCCAGCCCAGCAGCACTGCGGCCAGCGGGATCCAGACCCAGCGCGGCCAGCGTGCGACGGGCCCCGCGGCTCCCAGGGCCATCACGGTCGCAAAAAACGGCGCCGTCCCAAGGAGGTAACCGCCTTCGTTGGGCACCGCCCACCAGGCCGTGAACGCCGTGAGTGGCACGATCGCGAGCGCCAGGACGGCCGGGCGAGTCGCGAACCACGCGGCCCGCGGTTCCGCTGCGCTTCCACGCCCGCGGACGGCTTCGCGCGTGAGTACACCAACACCCGCTGCAATCGCGATGAGCGCCGGACCCAGGGGTTTGAGCACATCGTCCCGCCACCACACGAGGCCGCCCTCGGTCAGGTGCTCTTCGATCTGTGCCGCCGTACCTTTGAACCCCCCCAGCACCGAGTCGTTCCAGTAATAGAGGCTCGTCAGTGCGAACGCGACCACACCCCCCAGGGCGAGCAGCGGAATCAGCCCGAGCGCGAGCCGCCGCATCCCGAGCGGCGCACCCGCCGCGCGGGCCGACAGCGCGCACAGGGCGATCCAGCCCGGCGCGAGGAGCGGCGCCATCAGATGGGTCAGCGGGACGAGGAAAAATCCCGCAGCGGCGGCGGCGATCCCCGCGAACCCGCGGCGCCAGGGTGCACGAAGGGCGATCAGCGCGGCGAGCGCGACGCCGGCCGCGTGCAGGGTGTGGACCTCGATCGTCGTTGAAAAAAACCAGTGTGCGGGTGTCACGGCCCACAGGGCGGCCGCAAAAACGCTGGGGAGCCGCGCGGCTCCGAATGCGCGGGCGACGAGGAACAGAAGGCCGATCGCCGCGGCCCCCGGCGTCCAGGAGGTCGCGAAGAGACCCTCGTAGGGTCCGGGTCCGGGCAGGACAACGTTGAACGCGCGCGCGACCGGCAGGTAGGCGGGGTGGGGCCAGAGCCCGGGCTCGTTCCACTCAAGGCGCTTGGCGACAAAAAACCCGTCGTTCCAAAGCCAGTGCTGGAGTGTCGCCGCGTACAGCAGCCCGAACGCCAGCGCGAGCGCGGCGCCGATCCAAACGTCCAACGCGCCAAGGGCGGGTCGGCGGTCGGGTGTGTGCGGGGGGCTGGGCATCCGTGGGGCTGGGCGGGTGCGAGCGGCGGGCGGTGCGTCGCGGGCCGAGCGCCTATTGTTAGTCTCCGCACCATGCTGCGCGCGCGCGACCTCTTCCCCGGCGGACTTCTTCTCCTGTCCCTGACCCTCGTCGGCTGCATCGGGCGGCCAAACGCCGCGCCCGAACGGGTCGGCGATGAGGGGCAAACCGCCGCGCCGACCGCGGCTCTCGCGGCCGAGCACAGCGCTGCGACCGCGTCCGCTCGGCGCGCTGCCGCGGCTGTGCTGGGTGAACCGTCCCGGGGCGCGGACGCCCTGGCCCTCGAAGCGGACGTGCGCTGGCTCGCGGATCCCGCGCGCGTCGGGCGGCGGGCGGGAGAGCCGGGTGAGCACGCCGCGGGCACGTGGATCGCCGAGCGCCTCGGACACCTCGGACTCGCGCCCGCGGGCAGCGACGGTTGGTTCCACCCGGTGGACGTGCCGCTCGCGCCCCGCGACCTTGGCACGTCGTCGCTCGCGATCCAAATTGACGCGGGCGATTCCGTGCTTGCGGCCGGGCCCGACATCGCACCGCTGTCCGCCGCGGCGCCCGGCACCGTGCGCGGCGACGTCGTGTTTGCGGGGTATGGCCTCGTTGCGCCGAGTGTGCCGCGCGACGATTTTGTGGACCTCGACTTGGACGGCAAGGTCGTGCTGCTCGTGCGCGGCGCGCCGGTTGCGTTCGCCGACGCTGCAGTCGACTGGGCCGGCGCGGACGGCCTTTTCAGCAAGGTGATGGCGGCCAAGCGCCGCGGGGCTGCGGCCGTTCTCGTCGCACACCATCCGCGCCGCGCGGACGAGCCGCTGCCGTCCTTCGATTCGGGGCCGACGTCGCTCGCGACGCTGCCCGCCCTATCCATCACCGCGGAGGTTGCCGAGCGTGTGCAGCCGGGTTACGCCGCGGCCGTCGAAGCGATCGACCGCGCGATTGCGCAGGGCGGCGGATCGGCAGTGGCCGCGCCCGCGCCGGAAGCCGCGCATTCCGTGCACATGGACGTGTCCGTGTCGCGCGAGCGCGGAACTGCGCGCAACGTGCTCGGGTGGCTGCGCGGATCCGATCCCACTGCGCCGCTGACCGTGATTGGCGCACACTACGACCATCTCGGCCACGGCCACACGGGCTCTTTGGCGCCCGACCGCATCGGCGAGGTCCATCCGGGCGCGGACGATAACGCGAGCGGAACGGCGGTGGTGCTCGAGCTCGCGCGGTTGCTCGCGGCGCGCGGCACGCGGGGCGACGTGCTGATCGCACTGTGGTCCGGCGAAGAGCTCGGGCTCCTTGGCAGCAAACGCTGGGTCGCGCAGAACGCCGAGCTGCTGGAGCGCACCGCCCTGTGTATCAATCTTGACATGGTTGGCCGCGTCGATGGCCGCCTGACCGTGCTGGCGGCGGGCAGCTCGCCGGTGTTCGCGGACATCCTGCCTGAACTGGGCGAAGCGCGCGGGCTCGAGTTGTTGCTCGAGCCCTCGGGCCGCGCCGTCGGCGGCAGCGACCACCAGAGTTTCCTTGAGCGCCGCATCCCCGCGCTGCATCTTTTCAGCGGGCTGCACGGCGATTACCACCGACCGAGCGACACGGCTGACCGTGTGCTCTATCCGGGCCTGGCGCGGGTCACGGATTTCACGGCGGACGTGATCGAGCGCATCCAACGGGAGGCCGAGCTGCCGTTTGTCGAAGTCAGCACACCCACGGAGCCGGGCCGCGCGCGCGGCGAAGGTTGGCGTGTGTGGTTCGGCTCGGTCCCCGAGTACGGCGACAGCGGCCCTGGCCTATTGATCGGCGGCACTTCGCCGGGAAGCCCGGCGGAGCGCGCGGGACTTCTCAGCGGCGATCGCATCGTGCAGGTCGGCGAAACGGTGATCGAAGGCATGGCGGACTTCATGGGTGTGCTCTCCATCCACAAACCCGGCGAGGTCGTGCGTGTGGTGTTCGAACGGGACGGCGCGCGCGAAGAGGTGCTTTTGACCCTGGCCGCGCGCGAGCCGCGCTGAAGCCGTGGAGGGCGGCGGGTCACGTCCGGGCGCGGCGCCGCGAAGCACGGCAGCGGGATTCACGGCGCGCCATTTCCTGATCGGGGCGGCGGCGGTCGCGGTGCTCGCGGTTGCGCTGCGTCTCGTCGGGTTTACCGACCCCTGGAGCGGGCGCGGTGCCGACTTCCACTCGTTGTTCGGGGCGTTCGCGACGGGCGGACCCGCGCGCAACTTCGCCGAGCACGGTTTCACCGCGTCGCTCGGGATGCCCTACGACTGGCGTGTGGTGTACGCCGACGGCAGCGTCGACCACGGTTGGTACGCGCACCACCCCGCGCTCTACATGTGGATCGCGGGGCTCGCAGTGACGGTCTTCGGACCCGAAGCGTTTGCGCTGCGCATCCCGGCACTCGTGTTTTCCCTGTTTGCGGTGGCGGCCTGTGCCCTTTTCGCGCGCGAGCTTTCCGGGCGACGGGCGGCGCTGGTTGCCGCACTGCTCGCGGCCGCGTTGCCCCTCGGTTGGCGCGCGGGCATGTTGCCCTGGACCGAGGTCGCAATCGCCGGCTGCCTCGCGCTCGCCGCGCGCTACCAACTGCGCTTCGTGCGCGGTGGGGGCCCTGTGCAACTCGTGCGCGCGGCGACCTGGATCGGCGCGGCGACGCTCTTCGACTGGCCCGCGCACTTCGGCGCGGCGGCGCTTTTCTTCCACGTGGTCCTGTTTGCGCGTGAACACCTGCGGATCCCGAGCGCCCGCGCTGCGCTGTGCCTCTACCCCGCGGTGTCGTTCGCCGCGATCGGGCTGCACCGCGTGCACATGGCGCTCGCACTCGGCCACGAGGCGTCCCAGGGTGACAAGCTCGGCACCCTTGACTGGGTTACGACGCTCAGCACGCCCCTTTCAAACTTTTTGTGGTTGCAGGCGCTGTACCTCGAGCGTTACCAGACCGCCGGAGGGCTCGTGCTGGTCGCCTTGGGCCTCGGGGTGGCCATCCGCGGCGTGCTGCGCGCTCAGCCAGCGTCGGAGCGCGCGTCCGCGGGCGTCGGCCGCACAAACCGGCGCGCCGAGTTCGCACTCCTCCTCGCGCTCGCGGTGCCCGGAGTCCTGTACATCGCGCTTTTCCCCGCGCGCAGCGTGAACCACGACTTCTTTTTCCTGGTGTCGCTACCGTTCGTGGCCGCCGCCGGCGCCGAGGGTTACGGCCTGATCCGGCGCCGCGGGGGTGCGTGGACGGCCCTCGTTGTGGTGCTCGCGGTCGCCGCCCACGGGATCGTGCGCGGTGTCGAACAATGGCGCGCTATGCGCTCGTCGAGCCTCGCTGAACTCGTTGCACAGCCGTGGCTCCAACGGGTGGTCGGTGACCCGCGCGCGGTGGTGCTTGCGCACCTCGGCAGGGGCACCGTTTTGCCGTTCTACGCCCGTGCTGCGATGGTGCATAGCGTCAATGACCCGGCCGCGCTCGACGCGTGGCGAACGAAGTTGATCGAGCGCATCGAGCCCGATCGACCGCTTTATTTTTTTGTGGATGGCCTCAGCATCGGATTGCTCCCCGAGGGCCAAGCCATGCTCGCCGCTCTGGCGGCCATCGGGCCGTTCGAGCGGCATGACACCGCGCCGGGTGGACCCATTGCGCTGGTGAACCTGCGCGCGGGGCCGCCGTGAGCGCGCAGCTTTACGGCACCGCGCTTCCGTCCGCGCTTCCGTCCGCGC
>Ga0163144_10001063_pt1 | contig 65039 bp, 49 predicted proteins | sample OliLak19BULKMAT1_FD_123175 | JGI IMG/M metagenome (GOLD analysis project Ga0163144, IMG submission 123175) | Freshwater microbial mat bacterial communities from Lake Vanda, McMurdo Dry Valleys, Antarctica - Oligotrophic Lake LV.19.BULKMAT1 | ecosystem: Environmental > Aquatic > Freshwater >...
CCCCGTCGATATGAACTCTTGGGGGAGATCAGCCTGTTATCCCCGGAGTACCTTTTATCTGATGAGCGACGGCCCTTCCACTCGGAATCCGCCGGATCACTAGGACCTACTTTCGTACCTGCTCGAGCTATATCTCTCGCAGTCAGGCGCACTTGTACCCTTACGCTCTGCGCGCGATTGCTAACCGCGCTGAGTGCACCATCGTGCTCCTCCGTTACTCTTTTGGAGGAGACCGCCCCAGCCAAACTACCCACCTGACACTGTCCACGGCCCGGATTCACGGCACCATGTTAGAAGCCTATCATGCAGAGAGTGGTATTTCACCGGCGACTCCACCAGGCCCAAGAGCCCAGCTTCAACGTCTCCCACCTATCCTACGCACTACATGACAAGCCCCAATATCAGGCTATAGTAAAGGTTCACGGGGTCTTTCCGTCTTGACGCGGGAATGTGGCATCTTCACCACAGCTACAATTTCGCCGAGCCCACCGCTGAGACAGTGCTCCAGTCATTACGCCTTTCGTGCGGGTCGGAACTTACCCGACAAGGAACTTCGCTACCTTAGGACCGTCATAGTTACGGCCGCCATTCACCGGGGCTTCAATTCGGAGCTTCGCTTGCGCTGACCCCTCCTCTTAACCTACCGGCATTGGGCAGGCGTCAGTCTGTATACGGCGTCTTTAAGACTTAGCACAGACCTGTGTTTTTAATAAACAGTTGCCAGAGCCATTTCTCTGCGGCCCACGCACGCTCAGACCGCGAAGGTCCTCACGTTCATGGGCACCCCTTATCCCGAAGTTACGGGGTTAATTTGCCGAGTTCCTTAGCGATGGTTCTCTCGAGCGCCTTAGGATATTCACCTCACCCACCTGTGTCGGTTTTGGTACGGACACCAAAGTCACTCCCTAGAGGATTTTCTCGGCGGTCGGTCCAGTCACTTCGCCCTATTGGGCTCGGCATCACCCCTAGGCTTATGCATGCGGATTTTCCTACATGCCACCCTCAGGCTTACACGCACATTTCTGACCGTGCGATGACCTTTCCTTCCGCGTCCCCCCATCGGTGATAACGCAACCCGGTGGTACTGGAATATTAACCAGTTGTCCATCGACTACGCCTTTCGGCCTCATCTTAGGGTCCGACTAACCCTGGGCGGATTTACCGTGCCCAGGAAACCTTAGGTTTACGGCGAGCAGGATTCTCACCTGCTTTGTCGCTACTTATTCCGGCATAATCACTTCCAAAGCGTCCAGGCGTCGTTACCGTCACCCTTCACCCGCTTGGAACGCTCCCCTACCCCTGTGACGACCCAACGGATCGCCTCAAGCCGCGGCTTCGGTTCTACGCTTCAGTCCCGTTCATTTTCGGCGCAAAACCTCTCGACCAGTGAGCTATTACGCACTCTTTAAATGATGGCTGCTTCTAAGCCAACATCCTGGCTGTCTTCGAGGTTTCACTTCCTTTGCAACACTTAGCGTAGATTTGGGACCTTAGCCGGCGGTCTGGGTTGTTTCCCTCTCGACCACGGACCTTATCGCCCGTAGACTGACTCCCTGGATACGATCGACGGTATTCGGAGTTTGATTGAGTAGGGTACCCCGAAAGGCCCCTATCCCATTCAGTAGCTCTACCCCCATCGATTAATTACCAGAGGCTAGCCCGAAAGCTATTTCGGGGAGAACCAGCTATTTGCAAGTTTGATAAGCCTTTCACTCCTATCCACAGTTCATCGGAGCGGTTTTCAACCCACAACCGTTCGGGCCTCCACGGACTGTTACATCCGCTTCACCCTGACCATGGATAGATCACTTGCTTTCGGGTCTACTCCGCCTGACTAATGTCGCGCTATTCACACTCGGTTTCCCTTCGGCTCCGGACCTGAGGCCCTTAACCTTGCCAGACAAAGTAACTCGCCGGATCATTATGCAAAAGGCACGCCGTCAGCCGTTGCCCCGGAGGGCCATAGGCCTTCGACAGCTTGTAAGTACATGGTTTCAGGTACTATTTCACTCCCCTAAAAGGGGTACTTTTCACCTTTCGCTCGCGCTACTATTACGCTATCGGTCGTTCAGTGGTACTTAGCCTTAGGGGGTGGTCCCCCCAGATTCACACCAGGTTTCTCGTGTCTGGTGCTACTCGGGATACTCACAGGAGGTACGTTCCTTTTGGTTACGGGGCTGTCACCCTCTTCGGCCGGCCTTCCCATGCCGTTCTCCTAGAAACGTACTTTGTAACTCCTTGAGACTTCTGTGTTTGTCTCCGTGAGTCCCACGACACCGATGCAGCAACGCTCACAGGCTTGGCACTGCACTGGTTTAGGCTCTTCCCCGTTCGCTCGCCGCTACTAGGGGAGTCGAGGTTTCTTTCCTTTCCTGCAGGTACTTAGATGTTTCAGTTCCCTGCGTTCCCTCCGCTTGCGCGGTACCAGAGGATTAGCTCTGGTCGGTTTCCCGATCTCGGAAATCCCCGGATCACAGCCTGCTGAGCGGCTCCCCGAGGCTTATCGCAGCTTAGCCACGTCCTTCATTGGCCCTGAACGCCAAGGCATCCACCATGCACTCTTAATAACTTGACCACGCTCTTGTACTCGTGGTTCACCACGCATTCCCAACTCACCTTGTTTTCAAAGAACCGCTCGGACCGTGGTCCGGGCGAATGCATTCTGTCCGCGTGGCCCTGGGCAGCTTTCGCCGCCGCGGCAGCATAAGCTGCACAGGCTTCCCCGCTAGCGTCACCGCGTTGGCACGCCGCGTCGACCTCCCGCGGGAGGATCGAGACGCCGCACCGAGATGGTGGAGGCGAAGGGACTCGAACCCACGACCCCCTGGTTGCAAACCAGGTGCTCTACCAACTGAGCTACGCCCCCGACCTTGATCGTCGACGATTCGGGCCGCAGCTGGTCACGGCCCTGCTTTTGGATGGTGGGCCTGACTGGACTTGAACCAGTGACCTCCCGCTTATCAGGCGGGTACTCTAACCAACTGAGCTACAGGCCCGTTTTGCGCGAGTGCGGCCGACTGACGCTCCGTGCTTCCGGGCGCAGGTCCGGGGAGGTTCTCCCCCACAGCGAGCTGCGCACAGCCAATCGAGCGAGCGACTCAAGGATTCCTCGAGCGCGTTCGCCCCGTTGCTGCGTCGCCCCGTTGCTGCATCGTCGCGTCACCTAGCAGGTGCGTCACCCAGCAGGCCCGCATTGACAGACCCAGCGCTTCCTGAGATCCGTCGGGATCACAAGTCGCACTGGATCTGCCGGCATAGGCAGTGTCCGAGCGGACAGATTGTAAGTAGGGTGGCCCTCGTCACCATGTGAAACATCCCTATGCTCGATACGTCCAACCGACACCGGAGCGCCGATTCAACGTCCAACTTATCCGTTGGAAAGGAGGTGATCCAGCCGCAGGTTCCCCTACGGCTACCTTGTTACGACTTAGTCCCAATCACGAGGCTTGCTTTCGGCGCCGCCCTCCGTAAGGTTAGGCAAAACGACTTCGAGCACTCCCCGCTCTCGTGGCTTGACGGGCAGTGTGTACAAGGCTCAGGAACATATTCACCGCGTCATAGCTGATACGCGATTACTAGCGATTCCGGCTTCATGCAGGCGAGTTGCAGCCTGCAATCCGAACTGGGGCCTGCTTTCTGGGATTGCCTTCACCTCGCGGCTTCGGAACCCTTTGTACAGACCATTGTAGCACGTGTGTAGCCCCGGTCATAAGGGCCATGATGACTTGACGTCGTCCCCACCTTCCTCCGTTTTGACAACGGCAGTCTCGCTAGAGTCCCCGGCATTACCCGCTGGCAACTAACGATAGGGGTTGCGCTCGTTACGGGACTTAACCCAACATCTCACGACACGAGCTGACGACAGCCATGCAACACCTGTGCATGTTCCACCTCCCGAAAGAGGCGTCATTCCGCTTTCACGGAACTAATCCATGCATGTCAAGACCGGGTAAGGTTCTTCGCGTTGCTTCGAATTAAACCACATGCTCCACCGCTTGTGTGAGCCCCCGTCAATTCCTTTGAGTTTTACCCTTGCGAGCGTACTCCCCAGGCGGGGCACTTAACACATTTGCTACGGCAGGGAAAATCATAGGTTTCCCCCTACCTAGTGCCCATCGTTTACGGCTAGGACTACCGGGGTATCTAATCCCGTTTGCTCCCCTAGCTTTCGCACCTCAGCGTCAGTGATGGTCCAGTGAGCCGCTTTCGCCACCGGTGTTCCTCCAGATATCTACGCATTTCACCGCTCCACCTGGAGTTCCACTCACCCCAACCATTCTCGAGCCACCCAGTATCGAATGCTGTTCCCCGGTTGAGCCGGGGGATTTCACAGTCGACTTAAGCGGCCGCCTACGTGCGCTTTATGCCCAGTGATTCCGAGCAACGTTTGCACCCTCCGTCTTACCGCGGCTGCTGGCACGGAGTTAGCCGGTGCTTCCTTTCGCTTTGGTCAAGTGCAGAACACTTTCCTATGGCGTGACAGCAGTTTACAACCCGAGGGCCTTCATCCTGCACGCGGTGTCGCTCCGTCAGGCTTTCGCCCATTGCGGAAGATTCTCGACTGCAGCCTCCCGTAGGAGTCTGGGCAGTATCTCAGTCCCAGTGTGGGGGATCGTCCTCTCAGACCCCCTAGCCATCATCGCCTTGGTAGGCCATTACCCCACCAACTAGCTAATAGCCCGCAACCCTCTCCCCGAGCAGCTTGCGCCATTTACTAACGTCTCGATGCCGAGTCGCCAGTCCATCCGGCATTACCCACCGTTTCCAGTGGTTATTCCGGTCTCGAGGACAAGTTGGTTACGTGTTACTCACCCGTTCGCCGCTTTACTCGCCCGAAGGCTTTCGCGCACGACTTGCATGCCTAATCCACACCGCCAACGTTCGCTCTGAGCCAGGATCAAACCCTTCAATGAGTTTGTCTGTCTCTAAATTTGGAGTCTTGGATCCGCATCCCGAAGGACCGAATCCGATGCTCGCATGGTTTTCAAGGGCCACCCTGATTTTCAAAGAGCGGGTCGTCCGCGCCGCGTTGGGCACCGCCCTTTCGGGCAGGCCAGCGGGCATTACGACCGGCTTTCCCCTCCGCACCCGGTTGACCGATGTGGCCGTCCGCGCGCTTCAGGGAGGGGAGAGAATAGGGATTCCGCCGCAGCGGTCAAGGGCCTGCCCGCCCGCACGGGGCATTTTTTGGGTGGTATGCCGTAAGTGACTGCAAAGACTCGGCTTAGATCCGCGACACGGCAGTCCCGAGGGAACGACCGTGAGCAGATTCTGGGTTCCCTTGCCTGTTGGGGCCACCCAGCGACCGGATCCGAAGCGTCCCCGTGCTGCCGGGCCCCCAAAATCGCTGCCGCGGCCCCCGCGCGGGGGTCGGCCAGGACCACCCGGGCCAACGGGAGCTGCGAGAGGGCCCCCACCCGGCCGGATTGCTGGATGCGTCTCCCGCGCCGCGCTTCCCGGCACGCGCCCTTCCGCCCGTTGCGCGGGCAGGTGCTGCGCACTGCTGGGAAGCGGCGGCCCGCAGCGACAGTCTTGAATCCCGGCACGACGGTCCGTCTCAGAGCCGTCCAAGAGCCGTCCCCACCACGGTCGGCGCCGCGGCCCGCGGACACGCATGTCCGCTGTGCGCACACACATGGCCCCGATGAACAACGGATCAAGCGCAGCGCGCAGGCGGTGGCGCAGCGCACGCAGCGCAGCGCAGCACGCTTCAGCGCAGCGTCCGCTGCTGCGGAGCGCGTGCGGTGAGTGCGCCCATGACATGCGCTGCGCGTTCGTCCGCTGGCAGCCTGACTGCGCCATCGACCCGCGCGCACCGTTGCCAACAACGAAAACGGGCGAAGGACCCCGCGCGGTCCTTCGCCCGTTCGTCGTGGGCCGCTGTGCGCGGCGCTCACCGCACTGCCACTGCGGCTCCGACCGGCACGATCTCGAACAGCGCTTCCACACGCGCGTTCAGCATGCGAATGCAGCCTTCGCTCGCCGCGTGCCCGATGCTCGCGGGTTCCCTCGTTCCGTGAAAGCCGTAGGAACTGTCGCGCGATTCGCCGATTGCGCGCCATGCGATCCAGCGTGTCCCAAGGGGGTTCTCCGGATCGCCAAAGGGCACGGGGCTGCGACCGCGCGGCCACCAGGTGGGTTCCTTCTGCTTGCCACCCACGACGAAGTCGCCCGTCAGTGTCTCGCTCCCCTCCCGTCCGACGCCGACCTGCCACGCACCGACAACCTCACCGCCGTGCATGTAGAGCAACCAACGCGACGCCACGTCGACGCGCACGCTCACCGGATCGGTGGGAACACGCAGCACATCGCCGGGATGGATGACGTCGTTGCGCAGGCCGTTCGCACGTGCGATCAAGCCCGTGCTGATGTGCAAGTCGGAGCGCGTCTCGACGGCGCGCAAGCGCAGCGCCACCAGGCTGTCTCCGGGGTGCACCTTGAGCTCGAACGACGGCCATTCGCCGCGCGGATTCCAGCGGTGCCGCTCCTGCGCCCGCTCGACCGCCTCGGACCACACACCGAGCAACGCTGAGTCCTTCTCCCAGGGCGCATCGAAAGCGAAGAGCAGCAGGTCCGAATAGAGCCGCGCTGCGTCGGCGGGCTGTCCCGCTTCGGCCGCGCGTGCGGCGGCGCCCGCGACAAGGGCCATTTCGAGGCCGCGCTCCATCGGCGACGGTGCTGCGGCCCGCTCCGGCACCGGGAACGGAGCGACCCCAAGGGCGATCTCGAGCAGTTTCTGCTCCCGCGCGGACACCGCACCCGCCGCGCTGCGCACCCGGGCCAGTGCGGCCTCGCGACGGCCCGTAAGCGCCTCAGCGATGGCGAGCAGGGCCTCCGCGCGTGGCGCAGGAAGCGCCCCCTGGGCGCGGCGGACGCCGTCCTCGAACTCGGCCAACCGGCCGTTCGCGACCATGGCCGCGAGTTGCCATTCCACGGGCGCGAGGCTGTCCCAAGCGGGCGTGGAAGTGTTCGCGGCTGCGGAGGCGCGCACGTCTTCCCGGGCAGCGTCCATGGTCGGGCTCGCGGGTTTCGTGGCCGCGGGAGCCCCCCGCTCTCCCTGCCCCCCCGCGGACGAATCCGAACGGGCCGCGGGGGTCCAGGCGCCGCGGTTGTCGGCCTTCGCCTCCTCGGACGATGGGAAAAGCTTCAAGAAGGCCCAGGCTAGGGCGGCGGTCAGAACAAGGACGACGAGGATGCGCATGGTGGACGGCACGGAGGGCAGCAAGGGTTCGCGACCCGGCGTTGCGCCGACGCTACGAACCCGACGAGGGATGCCGAACCGCGATCGGGTTCGGTTCCGACGGATGGGATGTTCGCAAATTGGAGCGCGCACACCCTCCCGAAGCTTTGCTGCCACGCCCAATCGCGGCCCTGGACCGCCGCACTCGCGCTGGGGCCGCCCCGGCGCTGCCGCCACCGGGCGGCCGCTCTTACCCAGCGTGTGAGAGCCAGCGCGGCAGCGCCCCGCGCGGGCGCCGTTGGTGCAGCGAGCGGGTTGCCCTGCTGTCGAGCGCGGGAACCCTGTGTCGAGCGAGGGAACCCTGTGTCGAGCGCGGGAACCCTGTGTCGAGCGAGGTGAAAGAGACCCGGCCGCGCCGTGGTCCGTGAAGCCCTGAACCACGCTGGTTCAGGTGGGCCCGACGCCGCGCGGGGTTGCCGCGCCGGCAGAGAAGGGCCCGGAGAGTTGGCATAAGGAACGAGGGCTTTCCACGGTCTCACCTGCGCAGCCAGGTGTACGGGTCGAGCCCAATGTAGCACGCAACGGGCGCTCCTTCCCGGGTGCCCGTCCGGTCTCCAACCGAGGCATTCCGCGGGCGGATCGGACCTTTCGCCGACCGCCGCATGCCGCTTCCGCCGATCTCACCAGGCCTGGGACCGGATGCGCTCGACGATACGGTCGGCGAGCTCGAGCGCGCGGCGACCGTCCCGCCCGTCGACCGGCGGCCGTGTGCCCGCCCGCACCGAACCGAGGAACGCATCCAGCTCCGCCTGCAGCGGCCGTTGTTCGTTGCCAAGCTCCAGCTCGACGACCTCGAGCACACCGCGCTCAAGGAGGTCACCGCGCTGGGCGAGCGCCGCGGGATCGAGGTCGCGCAGTTCGCCGATCGCCTGCTCGAACCCCGGCCCCTTCTTGACCACGAGCCCGTAGTTCTTCGTGAAGTCGAGGCTGACGTAACTGCTCGACGCGAACATCCGAAAGCGCCGCATGGGCGAGAGCGACACACGGTTCGCGGTGACGTTCGCACGCTGGCCGCCCGCAAAGACGAGCCGCACCGATGCTACGTCTTCGTGGTCGGTCAGGATGCGGCCGCCGACTGCGTCGAACTCGACGACCTCTGCACCAACCATGTCGAGCACGAGGTCGAGGTCGTGGATCATCAGGTCATGCACGACGCCGACGTCCGTGCTGCGGAAACTGAATGCTGTCAAACGGTGGCATTCGATGAAGCGCGGCTCGAGGCCCATCGCCTTCACCTGCCTGAGTCCCGGCTGGAAGCGCTCCACGTGCCCAACGCCGACGTGCACACCCACCTCCTTCGCCACCGCGAGGATGCGGTCGGCCGATGCAAGATCGTGCGCGAGCGGTTTTTCGATCAGGCACGGGATACCGCGTCGCAGAAGCGGAACCGCGACCTGTTCGTGTGCAGGGGTCGAAACCACGACGCTGACGGCATCCAGGTCGGAGGGCAGGTCCTCGATGTCGGCCACAGCGCGGCAGCCGAGCTCAGCCGCAAGCACCCGCGCGCGCTCGAGGTCCCGGTCGACGACTGCGACGAGTTCCGCCCCCGGGTGCTCGGAGTAGATGCGCGCGTGGATCCTCCCGAGGTGGCCCACACCGACCACGGCCACGCGCAGCGCGCGGGCTCCGGACGGCGTCATTGGAACTCCCCCGCCAACAAGATGCGCTGACGCCCCAGACGGCCGAACTCCTCCTTGAGCGTTTCGCGGTACCGGCCCTTCGGGCTGAGTTCCGTGCGCTGCAGGCTCTGCACGAGCTGGCTGACGAGCACGTCGGCGCCAAACTCGCTCTTCACGCGCTCGAGCAGACGGCGACGGGGTTCGGTTTCCTTGGAGCGGTAGATCTGTTTGTAGGCGTCGCGCAGGCGTTCGATGGCGGCTTCGTCGAAACCTGCGCGCGCGAGGCCAACCACGTTGACCGCGCGCACCCGGCTTGGGTGGCCCTCGACCGTCATGTACGGCGGGACGTCCTGAACGAGCCGCGTCAGGCCACCGACATAAGCCAGCGTCCCGATCGTCACGAAGTGGTGCGCGCCCGCGCCGCCGGAGATGTTCGCGCGTGCCCCGACGTGCACGTGGCCCGCGAGGAGCGCGTTGTTGCCCAGAATGACGCGGTCTTCGATCTCGCAGTCGTGCGCGACGTGGCAGCAGGCCATTAGCAGGCAATGATTGCCGATGCGCGTCACACCGCCGCCCTTGATCGTGCCGCGGTTGACCGTGACGAACTCGCGGATCGTGTTGCCGTCGCCGATTTCGAGGCACGTGTCCTCGCCGCGGTAGGAAAAGTCTTGTGGTGGAGTACCCAAGCTCGCCAACCCGTGGATGGCGTTGCCCGAGCCAATCGTCGTGACTCCCAGGATGTTGACCTTTGCGCCGATCTGGTTGTCGGCACCGATGGTCACCCCCGGTCCGATCACAACCTGCTCCGCCACTCGGGTCCGGTCCCCGATGCGCACGCCGTCACCAATCACGGAGTAAGGGCCGATGGTCACCCCTTCGCCCAACTCGACACCAAGACCGATGATCGCCGTTTGGTGGATCTTCTCACTCATCTCTCGGACCTCATGGGGCCGCGACGCGCTGCCGCGGAAGCGCACGCGCCACCCTCCAGGTGGCGAGCAGCGCAGGGGGGAAGGGATTCCGCGGCGCTCATCACGCATCCACCAACGTGAAGGTCAAAACGGCTTCGCAAACGGGACGACCCGCCACGCTTCCGTGCCCGCGCACCTGGGCCATCTGGTCCTTCATGCGCAGCGTCTCGACTTCGATGCGCAGTTGGTCGCCGGGCACAACCGGTGCGCGCAGTTTGACCTTGTCGATGGCCCACAACACGGCCAAGCGGCCGGTGTTTTCCATTTTGCGCAAAAGCAGAACGCCGGCGAGCTGCGCCATGGCCTCGAGCTGTAGCACACCGGGCATCAGCGGTGCATCGGGGAAGTGACCCGCGAAAAACGGCTCGTTGATGCTGACGTTTTTGATCGCCACCGCGCGCTGGTACCCGTCCATCTCGATCACGCGGTCGATCAGGAGGAACGGATAACGGTGCGGCAGCATGCGCATGACCTCGCGCACGTCGAGGCCCGACTCGCGCCGCACGAGCCCGCCGGTCTCGCTCGTGCGCATCGCATCGAGCATTTGGCGCACGAGTTCAGCATTGAGAGCGTGCCCCGAACGCGTCGCGATGATGTGCGCGTGCAGCTCGGCTCCCAAAAGATGCAAATCCCCCACCAGGTCGAGCAGCTTGTGCCGCACGGGTTCGTCGGGGAAGCGGTACTGGGTTTCAGGGTCGCCGAGGACGAGCGTGTTGTCGCGGGTCGCGCCCTTGCCCAGGCCAGCCTTTTTGAGCGCCTCCACCTCGGAAGCCAGACAGAACGTGCGCGCGGGTGCGATTTCCTTCTCGAAGGTCTCGGCGTTGACGTCGAGCTGGAAGGACGCGCCACTGACACCGGGCTCCGAAAACGACGCGATGTACTGCAGTGTCAGGCACGCGCGGTCCGAGGGCAGCGCAACGAGCGTCGCGTCGCCGTCGCGCACGAACAGTGGCTGGTCGAGGCGGAATAGACGCGCCTGGGAGCGCTGCTCCACAACACCGGCCCGCTTGAAGAGCTCGACGAACTCCCGCGCGCTGCCGTCCATTCCGGGCAGCTCCCCGCCCGACAGTTCCACGGTCAAGTTGTCGATGCCAAGTCCCGTGCACACGGCGAGCAGGTGCTCGACAGTGTCCACGTGGGCCGATCCGCGCTCGAGCCGCGTGCGCCGGTCCTTTGCTGCGCGATAGGTGACGTGGGCGGGGATCGGCGGCGCATCGGTGAGGTCCGTGCGCACGAACTCCACTCCCGCACCCGGGGGCGCCGGCAAAACGCGGCCCTTGATCAGTTCGCCGCTGTGCAAGCCGATGCCGGAAAACTCCGCCGCCGTGCGCAGGGTCCGTTGCATCCTCACGGCGCCGGGTCTCCCTCGCACTCGAGCGCATCGAGGCGCTCCTTGATCGCGGCGATCTGTTGACGCATGGCCTCGATGCGTCGGCTGGCGCCCTGGTCCCGCGCGGCTTCGCGCAGGGGACGCACCGGTGTTCCGAAATAGTCGCCGGGCACGTTGAGGTCGTGGTTGACGCCACTTTGGGCGCCGACGCGCACGCCGGAGACGATGTTCACGTGGCCCCCGACACCCGCCTGGCCCGCAATGATGGCGGCGGAGCCAATGCGCGCGCTGCCGGCGACCCCGACCTGCGCGACGAGCAGCACGCGCGGCTCAAGCACCACGTTGTGGGCGACGTGCACGAGATTGTCGAGCTTCGATCCGCGGCCGATGCGGGTCGCGCCAAAACGGGCGCGGTCCACCGTGCAGTTGGCGCCGATTTCCACGTCGTCCTCCACGACCACCGTGCCGCACTGTGGCACCTTGGCCCAGCCCTGCTCCTTGAACTGCGGATGCGGCTCGAACCCAAAACCGTCCGAGCCGAGCACGACACCCGGGTGGAGCAGGCAGTCCGCGCCGATGACCACGCCGTGTCCCACGACACAGCCCGGGTGGAGGTAGGAGCGCGCTCCGATGCGCGCATCGCGCCCGACAAAAACCTGGGCCCGCAAGATGACTCCGGCCGCGAGTTCGGCACCCGCCTCGACCACACAGCCGGGACCGACCGCAACGTCGGGGCCGATGCGCGCCGCAGGATCGACGGCGGCCCGGGGATGGATCCCCGCCGCCGGGACGGGTTCCGGCCGCGAAAAAGCTTTGATGATCTGCGTGAACGCGCGGTTGGGATCCGCGTGGCGCAGGACCGCGACACCGTCGCGCGCAAATGCCACATCCATTGCGAGCACCACAGCGCCGGCGCGGGTCGAATGAAGGAGCGCGGCGTACCGCGGGTTCGCCAGGAAGCTGACGTCCCGAGGGCCAGCCTCGCGCAGACCCGCCGGTCCCTGGATCGGCGTGGAACCGTCGCCTTCGAGGGTTGCGCCCACGAGTGCGGAGATTTGGGCGGCGGTGGAGGGCGGGGTGGGGCTCATGGGAGCGGCCGCCCCACGGCGGGCCGTCGGTTCCGGCAATCGGGGGGACCGGCAATCGGGGGGACCGGCGATCGGGAGGACCGGCGATCGGGAGGACCGTCGATCGGGGCTTGATCCGCGCTCGGGCCCGGGGCGCTGTCACCCCGGATCGTTCGGTCGGCGCCGTCCTCCGGCGATGGGTCTTCCGGCAAAGGGTGCAAGAGTCTTAGCGCCGGCCCTCGGGAAGTCAACCCGAGCCCGCTGCGGGGCGCCCCGCGCTTCACCCGCCGACGCGCGAAACGGCGCGCGCTTTGCGCCTGCTGCGACCGCGCGTCCGGGCTCCCCCACCCGCGCTTGGGCTGCGTCTGGCCCCAAGAGGCAAAGGGCACCTGACCGCGAAGTCCACTCGGCGGTGCGGTGCGCTTCCCGCGCTGCCGCTCCAGCGCCGCAAGGCGATGGGCCAAAGGGCACCTGAAAGCTCCTTCGCGTTGGCCGAGCCTGTCGTTTCCCGAGATGTCAGAAGCTTCCGATGCTGAAGTGGAAGACCTGGGTGCGGTCCGAGTCCTCCTTGAGGAACGGGAACCCGAAGCTGAGCGTGATCGGGATCGGAACGAGGAAGCTGAACGAAACGCCGGCGGAGGCGCGCAGCTCGTTGGGGTCCGCGCGGAAGGGCTCCGGATCCAAGATGCCGGCGTCGATGAACAGGCCGCCGCGGAGGACGTCAAAGAGCTCCGGCGAACCCGCGCGGCCCTGCGTCAGCAGGGGGAAGACGTACTCGAAGCTGCCCGCGAGGAACGTTTCGCCGCCCACCGAATATTCACCCTCGTCGGGCCCAACGCCGCGGAACTCGAAGCCCCGCAACAGGGTTCCGCCGCCTAGGAAAAAGCGCTCGGTGAACGGGACGTCGTCCGTGTCTCCGTACGGAACCTGGACACCACCCCGCGCAGTCAGGCGATAACCAGGACCGCGATCTTTGCCGACAAAATAGCCGAACAACCGCGCATTGGCCTCGAGCTTCGCGTAGTCGTAGTCGCTGCCCACCGCGCCGTCGAACAGGGTCAGCGTCGCGCCCGCCGAGTGTCCCTCGGGACGGCTGACGGGGTTGTCCACCTTGTCGAGCAGGATACCCAGCGAAATGCCCGTCACCCGGCTCGTGCCCGCCTGATCAAAGAGCAATGCCGGCACGGACAGGGGATTGACCAGCGAGCCCTCGCCTGACTTGTCGATATCGTCGACGCGGATCTCCGTCGTCTCGAATCCCAGGGAAGCGCGGGTGTCGGGCGTGAACTGGCGGAAAAGGTCGATGTCGAAACCGGTGCGGCGCTCGTCGTGGGAGCGGTAGCGCCGAAGGGTGCGCCGCAGGCCGACCCCGAGGCCGATGCGGTCAATGTGCCGCAGGAAGAGGTCCGGCTCCACGAAGCGCAGGGTGTAGGACGTCACCTCTGTGCCCGGTGTCGCGCGGACCTGGAGCGTTTGACCGGCGCCGTGGAAGGCTTCGCGGTTGCGCACATCGTCGATGGGCGCGCTCCACGAGGGCCAGCGGGATCCGTCGAAGTTCCGAAACTGCAAGTCGACAAAACCCTGCAGACCATCGTCGGCGCTCGCCTGCACGCCAAACTCGAACGAGACCACGTTGCCCTCCTGCAGCATGAACTCGAGGTCCTTCCAGCTCGGGTCACTCGTCGCGATGAACTTGTAGGTGGGATCGCGGTGGTCGCCGGGATTGAACTCGTTGGTGAAGTAGCGTGTGCTGCGCAGGCGCCGCAGCGAGCCATCGATCTCGGTCAGGTCGGCCACGTCCCCCGGGAACACGGTAATCAGGCGGCGCACGACGCGGTCGCGGGTGTGCTCGTTGCCGTCGATGCGGATTTCGCGCACGAACTGTTGGCGGCCCTGCGCCATGCGGTAAACGAGTGCGACCTCGCGCTTTTCCACGTCGAACGTGGGCTCTACGCCGAGGAACTCCCAGCGGTCCTCCGCCGACAGCGACGGATGGTAGATGTGGCCGAGCTCGCCATAACGCCGGCGCAGCTCGCGCTGGTCACGGTCGGTCGCGTAACGCGTGTAATAGGCTCCCGTGCGTTGTTCGCACAACGCGAGCAGTTCCGCTTCGTCGAGCAGCAGGTCCGCGGGTCGCTCCGTGGTTCGGCGCTGGCCCGCGGGGTCGGTGATGCGCTCGTAGGCTTCAATGCGCAGGTCCGTGATGCGGTAGCGTTCGCCTTCGTCCACCGCGACGTGCACCGTCACCCACTCGCGATCTTCTGAAAACTCGAGGCGCTCAACCTCCACCACCGCATCCCAATATCCGCGGTCGCGGTAGACCTCGCGCATCGCGATCAGGTCCTCCTGCAACACGTCGTCGTCAAGGTACTTGGGAAACCAGCCGAAAATGTAGGGCGAACGCAGCTCCACCTGCGCTTCGACCCGCAATCCGCGCTTCCAAAAGAGCGCGCCGCGGTCGGGGTTCGACAGGTTGCCGTCGACCGCGATGGCGCGGATCTTCACGCGCGGGCCTTCGCGGATCTCGAAAATCACATCGGGCGCCGAACCGTCCGCGGGCGGTCGCACGACCTCGTCGACCTCCGCGAAGTAGAAGCCCTTGCGCCGGTACCCATCGAGCAACTGGCGGCGGATCCGCGCGGACTGGTAGAGATAAACTTCGGACGTCTCCTCGAGTCCGACCCACTCAAAGATCTCGTCGAGGTCGACCCGCGCGTGGCCGATGAAACGCGGCGCGGGATCGAAGGCCTGCTCGACGACGTCGACCCGCAGCTCCACCCCACCTGGAACGGTGCGCACCTGCACCTCGGCACGCGCGCGGTAGGCCTCCCACAGCGTCTCGACACCGCGGCGCATGCGCTCCGTGTCGAGTGGCTCTCCCAGCGTTTGCCCGAGCACGGCGCGGATCTCGTCAGCCGAATAACGCTCGATCCCAATCACGTCGATCACGAGCACGTTGGGGCTCTTTGGCGCACGTTCGGGCGCGGGCGCCGGCGGATCCTGCGCCCGGGATACCGCCGGTTGGTCCCCTTGCCCCGGCGCCTGGGGTCCCGCCGCAGCGACGACCTGTGGGACGTACACGAGCACGAGACACAGCGCGACCCGCGCCCAATCGCGTGCACACCGGCGCGCGGGCGTCTTCGCGGCCGCGACCGCGACCGCGCCGGCATACGCAGGATGCACGACGCGGTGCGCCTTGGAGTTCGGGGGGGCGGTGGGCACGTTGGAGGATGGCCTTCGGGCGCGCGCGGCCCCGGGGCGGGTTCAGAGCGAAACGGCCTCGATGTTGGACGGCGCCGGGTTCTCGAAGCGCATGAGCGGCTGGAAGAACTGGAGTTTGACCTCGCCGGTCGGCCCGTTGCGCTGCTTCGCGATAATGACTTCCGCCATCCCCAGGTTTTCGTCAGTGCGGTACTTCGCGTAGTACTCGGCGCGGTAGAGCATCATGACCACGTCCGCGTCCTGCTCGATCGAGCCCGATTCGCGCAAGTCGGCGAGCTGGGGCCGCGGCGGGTCGCGCGCTTCCACCGCGCGGCTGAGCTGTGCCAGCGCGATCACGGGCACTTCCAACTCGCGCGAGAGTTCCTTCAGCGACCGCGAGATGCTGCTGATTTCCTGCTGACGGCTTTCGCTGCGCGGGAAACTGATGAGCTGCAGGTAGTCGACGACCACCATGTGCAGTCCACCCTGGGCCTTGAGACGGCGCGCGCGGCTGCGCAGGGCCATCATCGTGAGGCCGGGTGTGTCGTCGATGTGGATCTTGGTGCGGCGCAGGTCGTCCGCCGCGTGGGCGAGTTCGCTGCGCCGGTCCCCGGCGAGGCGCCCCGAACGCAACAGGTGCGCCGGCACACGCGCGCGCGAGCACAGCATGCGGCTCACCAGCGACTGGCGGCCCATTTCCAGGCTGAACATCAGGATCGAGGGCGGACCGTCGATCCAGTCGGGCCGCGACATGGCCGCGTTTTCGATTAGGTTCAGCGCGAACGCGGTTTTGCCCATCGAAGGGCGTGCCGCGAGGATCAGGAGTTCACCCGCGTTCATGCCGCACAGCATGTCGTCGAGCTCGTAGAACCCCGTCGTGAGGCCGGTCAAACCCTCGCGGTCCGTGCGCGCGTCGAGCCGACGGAACGCCTCTTCGATCGCGACTCCGATGGGCTCCGCGAACTGCGTGTCGCCCTTGCTGGAGAGCTCGAAAATGCGCTGCTCGCTCTCCTCCATCAACTGCTGGACAGCCTCGCCATCGGGCCGTGTGTCGTAGGCCTTGGCGATCAGGTCCGTCGCGAGGCGGATCAGGGCGCGCTGCTGGGCGGTTTCGGAGACGATCCGGCAGTGGTGTGTCAGGAGTGCCGACGACGTGACCCCACCCGCGAGCTCGAGCAGGTAATCGGCCCCACCAACCTGTTGATAGGCCCCCACCGCGCGCAGGGCCTCCCCCACGCTGACGAAATCGATCGGCTGGTTGCGCTCGACCAGCACCCTCAGTGCTCGAAACAACAACTGGTGGCGCCGATCGTAGAACGACTCCGGTATCACCACCTCGGAGACTTCCGCCGTGCGCTCGGGGTCGATCAGGAGCGCGCCGAGCACCGCACGTTCCGCCTCCCGGCTGTGGGGCGGCGTCCGGGCGCCGCTGATGTTGCCTTCGGTTTGGTCTTCCACGTGCGCATCCCACCGCGCCGCGCGCCGGTGTGGATGGAGGATAGCGCCCCGGACCGCGGCGCGGTACGCCCGGCATCGATCCGCCCCGTCGGCGCGCAGCGAAGACGGGCCAGAATGCACGCGGGCCGCGCGCTTCGTGCGAAGCGCGCGGCCCGACTCGATTTTGACCCTAGGGGTCAGCCTGCTTGCGCGCTGACGACGACGGTGACCTTCGCCTCGAAGTCGCCGTGCACGTGCACCACGACTTCGTGCTCGCCAACCGTCTTCAGCGGGTGCTCAAGGCGCACTTGGCGCTCCTCGACACGGTGGCCGGCATCGGCCAGGGCACGTGCGATCGCCGCGGCGCCCACGGAGCCGTACAGGCTGCCCGTGTCGTCCGCGCGCTCCGCGATAGAGACCGAAACACCGGCGAGGCGCTCGACGGCGGCCTTGTATTCCTCGTCGCGCTGGGCTTCCTCTGCGTCCTGGCGGGCGCGGCGCTTGGCCATGACGGCGACGTTTTGCTGTGTGGCGTCGATCGCCAACTTGCGCGGCAACAGGAAGTTGCGGGCGTAACCCGCACTGACCCGCACCAGGTCGCCGACCTTACCCAGGTCCGCGACGTTCTCCCGCAGGAGGACTTTCATCGATTTGCTGCTCACTTGGACCTCCTAGGGTTCAAACCACGAACGGCAGGAGCGCCAGGTGGCGGGCTTGCTTGATGGCCTTCTTGAGTTCGCGTTGGCGCTGGGCCGAGAAGCCCGTGCGCTTGCGCGACACGATCTGACCCTGGGGGGTGATGCACTTCACCAGGATCTCAAGACTCTTGTATTCGATGGGCTCGCCGCGCTTGACCGCAACGGAGCCGCGGCGGACCGGGGGTTTCTGGGTGCTCATCAGCGGGACTCCACGCGGCTACGGCGAACGGTGCCGTGACGGACGGCGGGTTTCAGGATGCTCATCAGCGGGACTCCACGCGGCTACGGGGACCGGACGGACGGTCGTCGAGGTCGAGATAATCGTCGTCGCGGCGACGGCCGCGGGGCCGGTCCATGTCCATGTCGTCGTCCGGCTCGTCGAAGGTGTCGTCCTCTTCGCCTTCGGGCAGGTTCTGCAGCGGGCGGTAGAGGCCGGCGTCGTCGGACGGCGGGGGCGGGAGCACGAAGTCCGGGGCCTGCTCGGTCGCGGCCAACTCACGCTCGGCCGCTGGCACTTCGGCGACCGAGAGCTGCAGGTGGCGCATCACAGCTTCGGAGAGCTCGATGTCGCGGGTGAGGTTCGCGAGCCCGGCGTTAGGGACTTCGTAGTATGCGAGCAGGAACGTCGCGCGACGCTTTCCGCTGACGGGGTATGCAAGGGCGCGCTCGTCCCAGCGCCGCGCGGTATGCACGGTGCCGCCGTGTTTTTCAACGAGCGTTACGACCGCAGCCTTGGCGTCGGCCCAACTGGCCCGCACGCGGTCGTTGTCGATCAGGAACATGCCTTCGAACAGGTGAGTCAAGGGATCTCCTTGGGTGGTGCAGGTCAGCGGGCCCGTCGCCCCCGCGGCGGTCTGCGCGCGGAAAGCTTCAAGTGCCCTGGGTCCAGCGGCTGTGGAACCTCGTCATGAGCGGGTCGAGCTCTTCCCCGCCGAGCCACGCCTCGAGGGCCTCGCCGGCTTCCGCCAGCGCGACATCGAGGAGCAAACGCTCCGCGGGAAGGAACCGGCCCAGCACATGGCGCGCCGCGTCGGTTGACGTCCGGCCGATGCCGATCCGCATGCGCGGAAAGGCGTTCGTGCCGAGGGCGTCGACGATGGAGCGCAACCCGTTGTGGCCGCCGTGTCCGCCGCCGGGCCGCAGGCGCAGGCTCGCAAGTTCAAGGTCCAGGTCGTCGTGGACAACCATCAGGTCCTTGGGTGCGAGTCCCGACCAACGGGCGAGGGCGAGGACGGCCTCCCCCGACAGGTTCATGAAGGTCTGGGGCTTCGCGAGCGCGGAGCCTGCCATGCCATCAGGTGCGGGCCAGAGCGCGACGGTGACGGCGCGGGATCCGACCCACCCATCGAGGGTGCGCGGGGAGCAAAAGAGCAGGCTCCGCTGCGTCGCCCATCGGTCGAGCGCAAGGAAGCCCGCGTTGTGCCGCGTCTCCTCGTACTCCGGCCCGGGATTGCCCAGCCCGATCGCGATCCTTCGGACGCGGGCGGTCACGGCAAACTCGGAGGGGTGCGGGGGAGGGCGCGCGGCGGCGCGGAAACCTCGGCGAGTCCGCGCGGGGCGAACCCCGCCGAGGGGGACGAAGAGGATAGGGACTGGGCCCCGCACGCGCAAGCGCGGCGGGGGCGCCCCGGCTTTCAGGATCAGCCGGGCCTTTCAGGACCAGCCCCGGCCTCTGAGAATCAAGCCGTGGGCGGGGTCTCGCCAGGGGCCGGCGTGGCCTCGGGTTCGGGCTCCATCGCCGACGCCATCGCGATGACGGCGACCGCCGTGTCCGGGGGGCACGCGAGCGTGACACCCTCGGGCAGACGCAGGTGGCGCGCGAGGATGACGTGCTCCTCAGGCAGGTGCTCGGCGTTGACCTGGATCGATTCCGGGATCGCTGACGGGATGGCGCGGATGCGCAGCGAGTCGTGGGTCGGCGTCAGGACACCGCCCTTCGCCTGGCCCACGAAGTGCAGGTCAACCTCGGCTTCGATGGCAACACCGCGTGTCACGCGGCGGAACTCGACGTGCACGAGGTGGTCGCCGAAGGCGTCCCATTGGAGCTCGCGAATTACCGCGGTCTCAGAGCCGCCCCCTTCGATGGCGATATCGAACAGGGCTTGGTGCTTGCGGCGCGCCGTCAGGAACTCGGCGACGTCGATCGCGATGTCCACGTGGGATTTGCCCTCGCCGGCGATGCTGGCGGGGAGCAGGCCGGCCGCACGCAGGCGCCGGGCGAATCGGCTGCCCACCTTGGGGCGTGCCTTTGCTTTGAGGTCGTAGCTCATATCAGGTCTCCCTGGATGGTTCGGACACAGGAAGTGTGGGCCGACCGCGGTGCGCGGGCGGCGATCCCCCGCACGCGCGTGCCCCACATCGGGGCGGCGCGGCGGGTGTGTGGAGGCGCGGCAGAAATCCGATCAGTCGCAGTCTTCGAAGAGCGAGCTGATCGACTTGCTCTCGTGGAGGTTGAGCAGCGCGCGGCCGATGAGCGGCGCCACGGAAACGACCTCAAGTTGGCGCGGACTAGCACCGCGGCGCGGAATCGTGTCGGTGCACAGGATCCGGTCGGCCGGACAGTTGTCCAGGCGCTCGACCGCGGGTCCGCAGAACACCGCGTGCGTGACACACAGGACAACCTGGCGCGCGCCCGCGCCGCGGACGAGGCGCGCGGCTTCGGAGATCGACCCCCCGGTCGAAATCATGTCGTCGACGATGATGACGTTGCGGCCTTCGACGTCGCCGATGACGTGCTCGACGGCAACCTCCGAACCGGAGATGCGGCGTTTGTCGACGATCGCGAGGTCCGCGCCCATCGCCTTCGCGTAGGAGCGCGCCATTTTGATGCCGCCGACGTCCGGAGTCACGATCACCGGGTCGGCGATGCCAAGGGACTGGAGCGCGCGCAGGAGGACCGGCTTTGCGTAGAGGTGGTCAACTGGGATGTCGTAGAAACCTTGGATCTGGGCCGCGTGCATGTCGAGCGTCAGCACGCGGTCGGCGCCCGCTCCCACGAGAGTGTTGGCGACGACCTTCGCACTGATCGGCACGCGGCCTTCGTCCTTGCGATCCTTGCGCGCGTAACCGTAGTACGGCATCACCGCGGTGATGCGGCCAGCGCTGGCACGGCGCAGCGTGTCCAGCAGGAGCAGCAGCTCGATCCAGTTTTCGTTGACCGGCGGGCACGTCGGCTGCAGAACAAAACAGTCGGCCCCGCGCAGGTCGTCGTTGATCTTGATGTCGATCTCGCCGTCGGGGAAGCGGCCGACATGCGCATCGCACAGCGGCATGTCCATCGCGCGAGCGATGGATTCGGCGAGGTCGCGGTGGGCGTTGCCGGCGATCAGTTGGATCTTGTCGCTGTAGGCTCGCACCGCGTTCTGCTCCAGAAGATGGGAAAGGGTTGGGGGGATGGAGAACGGAGACACGCGCTCGCGAAGAAGAAGGAGTGGGTCGCGGTCCGCAGGGTGTTCGATTAGCGCGGTTTTTCGGGCGCCGCGGCGCTAGCGTCGGGATGGGCGCCGCCCTGCGGTTCGCGCTCCGGGCCGCGCAGGCGGCGGGCGGGCAGACCAACCCACGCTTCACCCGGCGGGATGTCGCTGCCCCGTTTTACGACGGCGCCGGCGCCCGTCAAGGCACCGTCACCGACGCGCGAAGGAGCGATCAGGATGGTACCGGAACCGACGAAGGCGCGCTCGCCGATCGTCGTGTGGTGTTTTGCCACCCCGTCGTAGTTGGCCACGATCGTGCCGGCACCGATGTTTGCCCGCGCCCCGATTGAGACATCGCCCAGGTAGGACAGGTGCTTCGCCTTGGCGTGGGCCCCGAGCTGTGCGTTCTTGCACTCGGTGAAGTTCCCGACCTCGGCCCCATCGTCGAGCACCGTGCCCGCGCGCAGGTGCGTGAACGGCCCGACCTCGCAGCCCGCACCCACCCGGACACCCGCGCGGATCACCGTGAACGGCAGGATGTGGGTCCCGGGCCCGATCGCGACGCCGTGGTCGATGGCAACCGTCGCGGGGTCCTCGATGAGGACGCCCGCGGCGAGGTGTTGGTCGAGGATGCGCTCGTGCAGGATCGCGCGTGCGTCCGCGAGCTGGCGCAGGGTGTTGACCCCGCTTGCTTCTGCCGCGTCTTCGAGCACCACGGCTTCCACGCCGCGCCCCTCCCCCACCAGCGACGCGACGACATCCGTCAGGTAGTACTCCCCTTGTGCGTTCTGCGGGCGCAGGCGCTCCAGGTGGTCGACGAGCACCGCGGCCGGGAACGCGTAAACCCCGACGTTGATTTCATTGCTGGAGCGCTGCGCTGCGGTCGCGTCCTTGTGTTCGACGATGGCCTCGACGCCGCCACTCGGGCTGCGCAGGATTCGCCCGTAACCCGTGGGGTCGGAGACCTTGGCTGTAAGAAGGCTCGCGCCGCCCGCAGGACGCGCGGCGACGAGGCGCTCAAGGGACCCCGGCCGAAGCAGCGGCATGTCGCCGTAAAGCACAACGACGGCGCCTTCGCCGCCGTCTTCACGCGCCGCGGTGGCCAGGGGCTCCCGGCAGCACTGCAGCGCGTGCCCCGTCCCCAACTGGGGCGCTTGCACGACCGACGTCAACTCCACACCCGCAGCCTCCAGGCTTGCGCGTTCGCCGCTCGTCTCAAGCCAGCGCTCGATCTCCTCGCGGCGATCACCCAGCACGAGGACGACGCGCCGCGGCTCCAGCGATCGCGCCTGGTCCAACACCCAACCGAGGAGGGCGCGCCCGCATAGGGGGTGCAGCACCTTCGGCCGCGGGCTCTTCATGCGTGTGCCCTGCCCCGCGGCGAGCACGACGACGGTCCCTCGAGCAGCCATGGGTCGCGGATCTGTTCGGGAGAGGAGGTTGGGGGGACCGGCCGGCGCGGCAAGTGCCGCCCGGCGGGATGCACGCCGCTGCCGGGCGGGTGGGGAGCCAGCTCCGACGGAATTTCGGTGCGGGAGGATCCCCTTCCGGGGCCCCGGGGGCGGAGGTTGTAGGGAGGGCGGGCCACCTGTGTCAAGTTCCCGGGGAACCCGGCGAGCCGCCCAGCGTTAAAGAGGTCGATAACGCGCAGCTCGGGGAGTCCACACCCGCCCGGCGGAGAAGCCCGCGGGGCTGGCCCGACCCCGAGCACTGCCTACCGGATCTTTACCATTCGCCAACGCCCTCACGAAGTTGCTTCGGTTGACCACTTCGGAACCCGGGGTACACTTCGAGCGTCCAAGCACGCTGAGCCCAACGCGCGGCCCCTCCGGGGGCCGGTTCCGCGGGCAAGCTCTTGGTCGCTACCAATCCGTTCTCCGATTCGGTCCCCCTCGGTCCGAGTCGGAGCTCCTCCCCCGAGTTGGGGGTCACAGCCCGAGATGGGGTTGTCCGACGGCCCGGACACACGCCCCGAGGCCTTGCCGCTGTGGCAGGGCCCCATCCGGCGGGACCGCAAGGGCCCGCCCACTCGGAGACGTCTTCTTCCGAAACCTTCTAGGAGTTCCAGGGAATGAACATCCGTACTTCTCTTCTCGCCACCGGAGCCGCGATCGCGTTTGCCGGTCTTGCGAGCGCTCAATACGACCAGCACTGGGCCCAGGCCTCGGGCGCAGATGGTTTCTTCTTCGACTCCGCGGCCTTCTTCCACGGCGTCGGCGCGCCCCCGCTGGGTTTCCCGGCGTGGGCTGGCCCGGGTGACTCGGTCCGCCACTGCTACGGCATCGACCAGACCCAGGGTGGTACCAACCAAACGGGCAAATACACCAACTCCGCGTACCGCGTGTTCCAAGGCTACGCGGCCCTCAACACCATCCCCGGCGTCGACATCGGCCTCGTGAGTGTCCACTCGGCCAGCGTCAACTCCCTCTCGGGCGATGCCTGCTACACGCCCATCGTCGCCCAACCGGGCCTCACGACGAAACTGGGTGCCTTCACCGCGATCGGCGTGATCGGCGGCACCGTGGGTCAACCCGCGCCGACGATCTTCGCCATCGCGTTCCCGTGGGTGACCAACGTCGTCGGCCCGAACATCCTCGGCACCGACGCCAACGGCTTCCCGCTGCTGGCCAACGTGATCTTCGAAGTCCAGGGCCCGGCGAACGGCGGTCCCCAGAACAACCAGTACTACCTGATCTCCTCCGAGCTTGCCGGCGCGAACCCGGCACACCCGGGCGGCGTCGCCAACGGCAACGTGCTCCTCGGCTCGGCGCTCACAGGCACCGACCCGGTCACGAGCAACTCAATCTCCTACAGCCGCCTCACCACCAACGAAGGTGCTCAGTTCGCGGCATGGTTCGGCAACCCGTGGTCCTTCGGCACCGCGGGCGACTTGGAGTTCAAGGGCGACCTCGCCTTCGCAACCCCGCAAGCCTGGGCCTCGAATGACGGCAACGAGGGCCCGGGTGGCCCGGACTGGCGCATCAGCACCGCGCCGGTGTCGGTCATCAACCTGCGCCTCCTCGACATCGCCGGCGGCGCGACGAACGTCTCCGCGGCGACCTCGCTCTCGAACCCCTGCATCGTGTTCAACCGCTCGTACTTCCTGTGGAGTGCGACCCCGGGCAACCTGATGCTGCAAAAGCCGATGTCCTGGGATACCACCCCGGTCCTCTTCAGCCTCCCGCCGCAACCCGGCAGCTTCATCCTCGGCCCGCTCTTGACGTCCCGTCAGGGCGCGCAGACCGTCCCGGCCAACTTCGACACCGTGACGAACCTGTTCCTCGGCTTCACCGGCCTGAGCCTCGGCACCCCGATCACCGACGCGGCTGACTTCGATGTCGACGGCAGCCAACTCGGCTTCGACACGCTCTTCCAGGGCGCGTTCGATCCGGTTGTCCACGGTGTCACCAGCCTGTCCGGCGGCGGCGTCCCCCTTGCCGCAGCCCCGAACACCAACCTCGGCGGCATCCAGCTCGGCGTCGCCGCTCTGGGCCTCCAGTTCGACGCCTGCGCGTTCTCGCTGTCGCCGACCGAAGTCGCGAGCAGCATCCACATCTCGCTGCAGTGATGGATTTGCGGGAGCGCGGCTCGCCGCGCTCTCCAATACGAGGCCCCGATCCTGCGCTCCGGCGCGGGATCGGGGCCTCGCCCGTTGGATCGAACGCCCGTTCGCCGGAGCATGGACGCCGGTTGCCGCGGAACGCGGCGCCCCGCCGGTGGTTTGAGGTGGCTTCGGATCCTCGCCCCGCCGCCCGCCGCCGTGCTTCGCCGTGCTTCGCCGTGCTTCGCCGTGCTTCGCCGTGCTTCGCCGTGCTCGCCGTGCTTCGCCGTGCTCGCGGGAGAGCGGGAGCGCGAGGACAAAGAGGCCCGATCCCGCGCGGCACAGGAGCTGCGGGCGGCGCGGGACTGAACCCGCAGGCTGATAGTCTCTCACGCATGTCGAAGCCCTGGCGCGCCACCGTCTCACACGCCGTCGGTTGGCTTGCGGACCGTCCGGTTCCGCGCGCCGCGCGAGCGCCGCTCTACCGCGCCTACGCACGCGCCACCGGAGCCGACCTTTCCGAATCGCGACCGCCCCTCGACGGTTACCCGAACTTGTCGGCGTTTTTCGTGCGGCGCCTCGTCGACGGCGCGCGGACCTGGCCGAGCGCACCGGACGTCTTTCCCTCGCCCGCCGACGGCAGGCTCCAGAACCAGGGCATCGTGGACCAGGGCAGCCTGCTCCAGGCCAAGGGGCAAAGTTACCGCGTCGGTGAATTGATCGGCGACATCGCAGAGCCCGGCGAGCTCGACTCCGCGCGCGCCTGGACGGTGTACCTCTCGCCGCGGGACTACCATCGCGTGCACTGCCCGTTGACCGCGAAGCTCGCGGCCGCGGCCTGGCAGGGCGGCGACCGGTTCTCCGTCGCACCCCGCGAACTCTCGAACCGCCCGCGGGTTTTTGTCCAGAACGAGCGTGTTGCGCTGCGGATGGAGTCCGAACGCGGGCCGTATTTCCTCGTGCTGGTCGGAGCCCTCAACGTCGGACGCCTGCGGGTGGTCGGGCTCGAGCCCCTGGCCCGACAGACAAGCCGCAAGAACCCCGTTTTCCAGCGCGGGGAAGAGCTAGGACGCTTCGAGCTGGGCTCGACCGTCGTGGTCGTATGGCCGGGGGGGCCCCACTGCCCCGAGCCCTTGCTGGGTCTCGTCGAGGGCGCCCCCCTGAAGATGGGCGAGCCCCTCGCGCGTTTCCCCACCCGCGGTCCCAGCTCGGAAAAAAATCGGCACGGCCCAGACGAATGAGCCTTCAGTTGCCTTTTGGCCCATCGCCTTTCGGCGCTGGAGCTTTTGCCCAGCGCGGGGGCTTCACTCCACCTGCGCGGCCGCGAGCACGCCGTTGGCCCAGCGCGCGAAGCTGAGGTCGAGGTGCAGTTGGCGCGCGGAGGGTTCGAGGTCCTCGAACTCGCGTTCGATGCCCGCGACAATCGCGCCATTCAACCGCACCAACGCGTACCCAAGGCGTGTGCGCCATGGCGTGCTGACTTCGCCGACGTCGAGCTCGACGACGGCGCTGCGCACCACGGACACACAGTCGACCATCAGGCCAAAACGCTGCTCGGCGAGGCGCTGGCTCAGGTCACCCACCGAAAGGTCGAGGCGGCCGAGCTGGAACTGCTGGCGCATCGCCTCCGCGTCCGCTTCGCCCGCGGCGAGACGGTATTCCTCGAGCAGAGCGCGCTGCTGCGTGTCGCGCAGCTCCCCGAAATCCCCACCGGCAGCCACCGCGCTCGCCATCGCGTCCGCCCGGCTCTTCGAGTCCTCCCAATCGACCCTCAAGCTCCCTTGGGTCGGTCGTTGGGCGGGAAAGAGCGCGATTTCGAGCTGCGGGTTCCAGCGCTGCACGAAAAAGCGGTTGACGTCGGCGAACTCCCGCAGCGCGGGCTCCGCGTCCCAGCCCTCGGGTTGAGCGGCGACGAACCCCTGCTGCACGCGCTGCACGGCGCGGTAGTGGTGCAGCGTCGGGAAGCCGTTGAGCATGATCTGGACGAAGCTCAAATCCATCAGGCCCTTCGCGGACTCCTGATGCTCCTGCCAAAACGCCATCCAGTGGGCTTCGGGCTCAGCAAAGTGCCCGGACTTTTTGAGTTCGGCCCCCAGCACACGCAGCCAGATCAACTCGCGCAAGCGCGTGTGCGCAGCGACGCGACCAAGATGCGGGCCAATCAGCGGCCAGAGCTCCTCCACATTGGCCGTCGACACCTCGCCCGGCATCAACCAGGGCGGTTCCACCGCGGCGCCGAGCTCGCCGACGTACATCGTCGCGATTGCGCCCGCGGGCAAAACGTCGTCGAGGAAGGTTGTGGTGCGGCGCAGCGATTCAGGGCGGCGCACGTCACCCCAGAACATCGCCAACGCGTCGAGCGCGCCGCCAAGCTTGCGCAGGGTCTCCGGATCCTCGAGGTTGCCGCGGGTCTCCTGCAGGAGCGCAAAGATCGGCTCGAGATCCTGGGCCGCCGACGTGCTCGCGAGCAACGTGCGCATGGCCGGCGGAAGTTGGCCGAAGGATTGGGTGTGCTGGAAATACGCAAGCAGCGCTTCCTGGCTCCAACGGCGGAACTGGCGTGTTGCAGGCACCGAGAGGCGCGCCGAAACCGACATCGCGTAGATCGCGCCGTCGCGGTCGAGGCCCCGCGCCGCACCCCACTGCTCGAGCATCGTCTCGAACGCGGAATCGCTGATCCCGATGGTGCCGCCGTGGCGCTCCGCTTGCGCCTTCGCGAGGCCCCACGTGAGGCGCGCTTCGACGAGCGGCGACGCTTCGCTCAAGGTCACGTAGCGGCGGTAATCATCCCGCGTGATCGGCACCCCGGCGACGGTGCAGATGACGTCGGCCTCGAGGTCGAGCGCATCGAAGTCGACGTCCCAGGCCTCGGCGAGGGGCACGATCCACGCTTCTGACTGGCTCGATTTCCAGTCCACCTCGACCGGCACAGGGGTGTTGATCGTGACCTTCGGCGGCGGGCGGGGCGCACGGGGTGTGGGAGCGAGCAGTCCCTGCGACGGAGTCACCGTCGGCGCGGGCGCCGGGGTGTCGAGGACACGCTGGATCACAAAACCGAGCGCGGCAAGGACGGTCAGGAGGAGGACGATGCCAATCTGTTTCATGGGGGCCGCGAGGGGCTCGTGGCGGTTCGAAAGGCCCGCCGAGGTCCCGCGTGGGGACCCTTTTGGCGGGGCGAGGGAGGAGACCGGGTTCGGGGTCCGGCGCGGCCAACTGGGACGCCGCGGGAGCCTCCCCCGTGCCCTTGAAATTGGACCGCGCCAGGAGGCACCGCGCAGGAGACCCGTGCAGGCAACGCCGAGCATCGGCCCGCGGGCGTGGGGCGTCAAGTCCCGGCGGCGGCGCGCGCGACGAGCGTCGGCCCGCCGTTACGCTTTCGCGCCCATGCTGGCCGAACTCGATCCGCGGATCTTCGATTTCACCGTATTTGCCGTGCTCGGGCGCTGGGATGAACTCGCCGCCCTGCGCCGTGGCCTTGCGGCTCCGCCCGGCAGGCCGTGGCGTGAAGCGCTGCTGCAAGCACACCTGTTCGCCGGTTTTCCGCGCATCGTCGAGGCGTTCGGAGTGCTTGAGGCCGCGGGCGGGCTGGGTATCGCGGAGCCCGACGAAGTCCTCGGCGAACCCGACAATCCGGCGCGCGGCCAGGCGCTCTTCGCGCAGGTTTACGGAGCCCGGACGGCGGCCGTCGAGAACACGCTGCTAGGCCACCATCCGGATTTCGCGGGCTGGATCTTCGGCCACGCCTACGGCCGTGTGCTCTCGCGGCCGGGGTTGCCCGCGTTCCAGCGCGAGCTGCTAGCCGTCGCGGCGCTCATCGCCCTTGGACAGGACCGCCAACTCGCGAGCCACGCCCGCGGCGCGGTCGCCCTGGGTGCGTCCCCTACCGCCGTGCGCGGTGTCCTCGAACGCATCACCCCGTTGGTCCCCGAGCCCGCGGTAGCGAGCGCCCGGCGCGTGCTAGAGCGTTTTGCGCCCCTTTGACCACGCACGACCGCACGGGCCGCCCGCACCCCTCGCCGGTTACCAGATTGCCGTGCCGTGGCGCTGCAGTTCGTCGCGACGCCGCGCGAGCTCCGCCGCCCGCAGTCCGACCGCGGGCTCTTGGATGTGCTCTGCGAGCAGGATTTCCACGGCCGCGAGTGCCGCCATCGGATCCGTCTGGGACAGCCCACCGTCGAGCCGGTCGAGCAGCGAGCGCCCGTCGACCCGCGCCTCCGGCCGCCGCTGGGACGAGGTCGTGAGCGCGCCAAGGAGGCGGCTTGAGAGTTCCTGGGCGAGCGCCGCACCCACTTCGTCCGCGGGCCAGACCCCGGCTGCCAGCGCGCGGCTCGCACCCCCGAGGTCGCCCTCGGCGGCGCGCAGGAGCGCGAGATCCAGGCGCCGCTCGGGTGTCAGGCCCGCGACGGACGCCTCGGGCGCGGCGGAGTCGACGAGGCCCGCCAGCACTTCGAGGTCCGACTGGACGACCTGCCGGACGCTACCACCCTCAAGGGGTGTGCGCAGCTCCAGCGGATAAACGCGCGCGGGTCCGGTGCGCAGGCGGAAACCGTCCGCGAGCGGTGTATCGCCGACGTCGACGACACCGCGGTAGCGGATGTTGCCAACCTGCAGGTCCAAAATGGTGCCGCGCAGGGCCCGCACTCCGTTCGCGGCGCGCTCGAGCAAGGCCATCAAGCGCCGCGCCTCGTCTGCGCGCCGCTCCACGGCCGCCCGCAGGTCCGCGTGCCAGCGCTCTTCACCAGCCTCGGAAGCGTCCGCGTCGAGCCGCGCCCCGAGGCCTTCCCACAGGGCGAGCACACGCGCGTATTCGCGACGCTCAAGGAGGCGCGGCGCGAGTTCGCCCGCGCGCAGGTCGAAAGCGTCGCGGCTCTTCGCCGCGAGTGCTTCGGCGCGCAGGGCGAGGAGCTCGCGCGCTGTCCGCTCGAGCTCCGCGAGTCCCGCCGACACGTTGGGATCCGGGATTTGATCGCGGTCGAGGCCGCGGCGCGCGAGTTCGAGCTCGAAGTCCGCCCGCAGGCGCTCGGCCGGAGCCGACAGGGTGCCCACCGCCAGTTCCGCGGCGATGTTTTCGGAGCGCTCGCGCACCCAATCGCGCAGCGCGCGGTCGACGTGGATCCAGGCGTCGTCGAGGGCGCGACGCGCGGCGGCGAACTCCGCGCGCAGGGGCGCGAGCGCATCGTCGAGGGCATCCGCCGGCAAGCCAAAACCGTCGACACCCGCGGCCGCGAGCACACGCTCGCGGTCGTAGACGAGGAGCTGGCGCGCGCTGCGCCAACGCTGGCGCGCCGCCAGCGCGGCGCGCTCGTGCTGCACCACTTCGCGGTAGTGCAGCATGGCGGCGCTGGCGGCGGCGGCGGCGGAGCGCTCGGTTGCGTTGTCGAGCGCGGCACGCCGTTCGGCGCGCCATCCGAGCAGCGCTCCGCCCGCATCCGCGGGCAGGTCGCCGGCGTTGAAACCCGTTTCGGCGCGCAGGCGTGTGTCGAACTGGGCACCGAGCACGACGCCCGCGGACACGAGGTCGCGCCGCGCGAAGTGGCGCTCGTGCTCCCGGGAAAGTTCGGTCAGCAGCGATCCCAAACGTTGACGCAGGGTGTCGGAGAGCTCGTTGCGCACGCTCCACCAGCGCCCGCTCGCTTCCACGGGAACACTCTCGCGCATGCGCTCCAGGTTGACCAGCGCGCCGGCGAGGCGCTGCGGTTGGCTGCGCGCGCTGGCGAGCACCTGTTCGAGCGGCGCGAATTCGACGGCGGCGAGCGGCGCGATGGCCGCCGGGTCGACACGCGCGGCGCGGCGCTGTTCGACGAGGAAGACGAGCAGCACGAGGCCAGCGCCCGCCAACAAACCGATCGCGCCCGCGCGCCGCCAGTGCGCACCGGGACGGATGACGGGATCGAGGCTGGCGCGGCTGACTTCGGGCGCGCGGCGTTCGCGGATGCGCTCGAGGTCAAGCCGCAGTTCCCGCGGCGTCTGGTAGCGCCGCGCTGCGTCGCGCACGAGGCACTTGCGCACGACGAGCGCGAGGCCGTTCGAAAGGTTGGGCTCGAGGCTTTGCGGATCGGGGATGCGCGCGTGCAACACGCTCGAGAGCACTTCCGCGAGGCTCTCGCCGTGGAACGGGGGCTGTCCGCACAGGGCGTGGAACAGCGTCGCGCCAAACGACCAAAGGTCGCTGCGCACGTCGACCGCGTGCGGGTCGCGGGCCTGTTCGGGGCTGATGTAGTGCGGTGTTCCGAGCGTGCCACCCTGGCGCGTCAAACCCGGATCGTCCTCGTGGAATGCGAGGCCAAGGTCCGCGAGTTGCGCGCCGCGCGTCCGGTCGATCAGGACGTTCGCGGGTTTGATGTCGCGGTGCACAACCCCGTGGTGCCATAGGTGCTCGAGCGCCTCTGCGAGCGGAATGAAGAGCCGCAGAGCCTCCCGTTCACTCAGCCGTCCGTCCTGGCGCAGTCGATCGGCGAGCGACGGCCCGTCGATCAGTTCCATCGCGTACCACCAGCGGCCGCTCGACTGGCCCATGTCGATCGCAGACACGACGTGCGGGTGCCCGAGTTTCGCCATCGTGCGCGCTTCGCGCTGCAGGCGGCGCACGATGCGCGGGTTGCGCGCGAGCTCGGGGTGTAGCACTTTCAGCGCCACGTCGCGCTCGACGGCGAGTTGCACGGCGCGGTAGACCATGCCGGTACTGCCACGGCCGAGCAGCGCTTCGACGCGGTACCCGGGGACTTCGGGCAGGGTCGACTCGCGGACCAGCGCGAGGGGGCGCTCGCGCACCACCGGAACGCCCCCGACAACCCCGTCACCCCCGACGACGCCGTCGTTCGCGCCCCGCGCCGGTGGCGGACCGGGTTCAGGGACCCGGGCGGCGTCATCCTTGGCCGAACCGGCGGTTTCAATAGCTTCGGCCGGCAGCCCGCCACCCAGCGGAGGCGCGCCGTCCCCATCCCGCGGCCGGCGCGGCAGCGGACCACGGGGCTCGTGCGCCGAGCCGGGTTTGGGCAGGGGGTCGGGGCGCGTCACGGGGGGAAGAGCCTCGCCCGAACGGCGGGTGGATGCCAGGGGCCCTTCCATGTTCCCTACATCGCCCGCCCGCGGGGGTCACCCGTGCGCACGCGCCCAAAATTTCCCGCCCCGTGCACCCGGCAGGGCGCAACGCCCCCGGGAGCAGGACCCCGGGAGCAGGACGCAGGCCCAGGACGCCCGGAGAAGGTCAGTCGGTCGGGTCGTCGGCGTCGGCCTCGGCGGCGCTCGCGACCCCGTACTTTTCGAGCTTGCGCTGGAGGGCAAAACGCGTGATGCCCAGTTCCGCGGCGGCGCGGCTCTTGTTTCCGAGGTGGCGTTCGAGGGCGTCGAGGATAGCCCGGCGCTCAAAGTCCGCAACCGCGCCGCGCAGGTCCCCCTCGAGCGCAAACGCCGCTGCCCGATCGGCGGTGGCGTCGGCGAGCTCGAGCGCCTCGCGCGGGCCCGGGCGGCGCTCGCGGATCGCCACCGAGAGCTGGTCGACACGCACCGTGTCGCTGGCCAGCACGACCAGCCGGCGCATCTCGTTTTCGAGCTCGCGCACGTTGCCGGGCCAGTCGTACAGGCTAAGCGCTTCGAGCACGTCCGCGGGCAGTAGCGGGCGCGTTCGTCCCGTTTCGCGCGCGGCGCGCGTCAGCAGTTCGCGCGCGAGCACCGGCACATCCTCGCGGCGCTCGCGCAGCGGCGGAATCGACAGCTCGAGCACGTTGACGCGGTAGTAAAGGTCCTCGCGGAACAGACCCCGTCGCACCATGTCCTCAAGGTCGCGGTGGCTCGCCGCCACGAGGCGCACGTCGACGTCGATCGTCTGGTCGCTGCCGAGCGGCCGCACCACGCGCTCCTGCAAAACACGCAGGAGTTTTTTTTGCATCTCGGGGCTCATGTCCCCGATTTCGTCGAGGAACAGTGTCCCGCCGCTCGCCTGCTCAATCAGGCCCTTCTTGGCGCGGTCTGCGCCGGTGAACGCACCGCGCGCATGACCAAAAAGTTCCGATTCGAGCAGCGAATCGGGCAATGCCGCGCAGTTTTCGCTGATAAACGGCTGTTTGGCCCGCGCGCCGCACTGGTGCACCGCGCGCGCGATCAGCTCCTTCCCGGTGCCGCTCTCGCCGTGGATCAACACGGGCAAGTCGCACGTGACAACACGCTCGAGCTGTTCGAACAGGCGCGCCATTGCGGGCGCACGGCCGGCGATGCCCGGGAAACGCATCGTCCCCGCGCTCACATCGCTTTCCGCGCCCGCGGACGCATTGCGCCCGAGATCCTCTTCGAGCGCGCGCACTTGGCTGCGCAGCGCCTCGAGGTCCGCAGCCGCACGCTCCGCACGTTCGCGCCGGCCACGCTCGAGCAGCGCCAGCGCGACGAGTTCGGCGATCAGGCTGGCAAGACGCAAACCCAACGCGTCGAAGTGGCTCGCCTGCATGCGGTTGTCGAACAGGAGCGCGCCGCGCGGCGGCGTGTTGTCATCACTGCCGGGTATCGGTACACACAGCACCGAGCGCAGGCGCAGATCCTCGACGCTGCCCATCGTTCCGAAGCGCTCGTCCCGGCGTGCGTCGACGGAGAGGATGGGTTCCGCGGTGCGTAGGACGAGCTGCGCGATGCCCTGGGACACGCGCACGCTGGGGATCGCGAGGTCGCTGCCGTCGAACAAGCGTGCGACGGTTGCGGTCGGCGGGTCGCCGCCGGGCGCGGCTTCGAGGAGGAAGCCACGCTCCGCACCGAGCAGTTCGAGGCCCGCGTCGACAAGATCGCGCAGCACCGCCGCGCTCTCCCGCTCGGTCCGCAGGTGACGCACGAGCTCCGCGAGGCGCGCGAGTCGCTCTTCCCCCTCGCTGGGCTCGCCCAGCGCCGTCCGCAGCCCCACTTCGTCCCGAGTCCCGAGGCTGCCTTCGCCGTCGTCGGGCACGAGCGAAAGGCGCGCGCCGCCAAGAACCAGCTCGTCCCCCGCCGCGAGGCGCGCCCGGCGGGTGCGGGTGCCGTTGACGAGCAGCCCGTTGGCCGAGCCAAGGTCGACCACGACCCATCCGTCATCCTCGCGCTCGATCCGGCAGTGGTGGCGCGACACTTTCGCGCTCGCCAAGCGGATTTCATTGTCGATGGCACGCCCCACGCGCACGGCCCCGCGGGCGAGGCGCACGACCGAGCGTGCCCCCTGTTCTTCGACAACGATCTTCACCGGCTCTGCCGACTCCAAAGGGAAGCCGGCCTTCCTCTATTCTCCCCCGCCGCCCAAGTCACGGCGCCGGGTGTGCGATTTCGCCCAAATCGAAGCCGACCCCGCGACCGCCCGCGCCAGCCGCCGTCGGGTAGCCTTCCGGGCCATGTCTGACGCCGCACCGACGCCCCTGCGGCCCCTCGAACGCCACCTGCCCCCGGGCGGGGGCGGCCGCATCGCCCTGCGCGACCCCCTGGGGATTGCTCCGGAGGCCACGGGGCGGGCCCTCGTGCTCGAGCGGCCCGCCTGGGAGATCGCGCGGCGATTCGACGGCCGGCGAACGGCGTCCGAGCTCGCTGAAGAGGTGGCCGAGGTACTGGGGCGAGCGGTGGACGCGGGCCAGGTGCGCGAGCTCGAGGCCCGGCTCGGGGCGGCGCTCCTGCTCGACGATGCCGAGTTCGAGACCCACCTGTCCGCCGCGTTCGACGCGTTCCGCCGGGACCCGCGCCGCGCCGCGCACGGGCCCGGGCGCGATTACGAGCTCGACCCCTTCGACCTGCGAGCGCGCATCGGCGGACTGGTGGCGGACGACTGGGATATGCCGCCTTTGGAAAGCGCCCAGGGCCTCTGGGCGCCGGCGGGGGGGCTCGGAGCGGCCGGCCCGCTGCACTCACGGGCCTGGGCCGCCGTGCGCCACCTCAAGGGCCGCATCGCGCGGGTGGTTTTGATCGCGAACGCCGGCGCGCCCTTCAACGCGCCCCTGATCCCGCTGGCCAAACCCTACGAGCTGCCACTGGGGCTCGTGCACCCCGACAGCGAGGCCCTGGCGGCCCTCAACGCCCTGCCGGGTCGCTTGCAGCTCGCCCACGCCCGCCACCTTGGCACCGAGCGCGCGTTGCTCTTCGTGCGGCTGCTTTTTCCGGGTGTGCCGGCCCTCGTACTGCTCGCGAGCTCCCTCGACGCGCGCGGCGGTTTGGCCGACCTCGACCGCGCGGCGGAAGGTCTCGCGAGGGTCTTGGCGCTCGAGGGTAGGACGTTGCTCGTGTGCGCCGCGGACCTCGTGCGGGTGGGTTCAGGGGGCGCACCCGGAGCGCCCGAAACGACGACCCCCCGGGGAGCCGCGCCGGTGCTCGGGGGCGCTTTGGGCGCAGGCCTACGCGCCCACGACGACCGCGCGCTCGACCTCAGCGTCAACCTCGACCACGCGGCGTTCCGAGACCACGCGCTGGCGACCGAGGATCCGGCGCGCGCCGCCGCCGCCGCCGCGCCCTACCACGTCCTGCGCGCGCTCCACGGGCGCCCGGCTCTGGCGGCCGAAACCACGGGCAGCGAAGTCGTCTTGGGATCAACTCTGGGTTACCTGCAGATGTCGTCGGCCGGCGAAGTGTCGAGCGGCGCCGCGGTCGTCTTCCACTGATACGGGTTTTCGACTGAAACTCGCCGTCCGCGGATCACGGGTACAGAGTCACCGCCCTTCGAACACCGGTTGGCGTTTTTCCGCGAAGGCGGCGAGCGCTTCCAGGCGGTCGCGCGTCGGCAGCGTTTGCGCATAACAGCGCGCTTCAACCTCGAGGCCCGCTTCGATCGGAAGCTCCGAACCCTCGTCGATCGCGCGTTTTGCAGCGCGCACCGCGATCGGGCCGTTGTTCGCGATGGCACGCGCGAGTTCGAGCGCGCAGGTTTGCAGCTGGCCCTCTTGCGCGACGCGGTTGACGAGCCCCATCGCCGCCGCTTCGGCCGCACCCAGCCGCCGGGCAGTCAGGATCAGGTCCTTTGCTCGCGACTTGCCGATGAGGCGTGGAAGCCGCTGCGTTCCACCGGCCCCAGGCAGGATGGCGAGCGCGGTTTCGGTGAGGCCGACCAGCGCGTGGGGCGCGGCCACACGCAGGTCGCAGGCCAGCAGCAACTCCGTGCCACCGCCAAACGCCACGCCATTGATCACCGCGATCGTGGGCTGCGGCAGCGCCTCGATGTCGTCCATCAGGCGGCGGATGTTGCGCACAAAATCGGGAACACGCTCCTGCGGCATGGCCTTGCGTTCCTTCAGGTCGGCGCCGGCGCAAAACGCGCGTTCCCCCGCGCCAGTGATCAGCACGCAGCGCACGGTAAGGTCCGCGGCGAGCTCTTCGAGCAACACCCGAAAGCGCCGCAGCGTCGCGAACGAAAGGCAGTTCATCACCGACTCGCGCTCGATGGTCAGCCACACGAGGTCGCCGTCGCGGCGCAGGGTGACGAGTTCGGGTTGGTCGGGAACGTCGCTCGGGAAGTCGGCTGTGGCGCTCATGGCTGAAGATCGGCCCTAAGGGATCGCGGTGGGTCGGAGCGTAGCAAGGCGAGCGCGGCGTCCGCGACGTGCTCGGGATCGATGTCGAGCAGGCAGCGCCGCGCGAACTGCGGGGGCAGGGGGCAACGCTCTTGGTGGCACGGACCGCACGACTTGTCGAGCGCGATCTCCGCGAGCGCAGCGCCGCCCCCGTCCGTGTGCCGCGGATCCGTGGGGCCAAAGAGCACCAGAACCCGCGCGCCAACCGCGGCCGCCACGTGGCGCGGGCCCGTGTCGGTCGTGACAACGAATGCCGCCCGCGCGGCGAGCGCCGCCAACTCGCACAGGTCCGCAACGGGGTCGCGGGCGACCGCGGCGAAAGGGTGGTTTTGGAGCAGCGTTTCCAGCGCGTCCTCCTCGCCCGGCCCTGCCACCGCCAGCACGGGCAAACCCCGCGTTGCCAGCGCGCGCGCGATGCGGCCCCACTGGACCGGGTCGAGGGCTTTGGCCGATCCCGCGCGTCCGCCCACGTTGATCAGCGCGAACGGCCCGGTGGAAAGGCCCACGCGGATCAGGCGCTGCGCGGCGCGCGCGCGGGCCTGGGCGCTCGGCACGAGCGCGGCGCAGGGTCCGCGACCACCACGCCGAGCAGCGCGCCGAGCTCACACACGCTGCGCCCGAGCGGCCGCGGCGCGTGGGCCGGTCCGAGGCGCCGGCGGGAGCTGCTGCGCCCGCCGCGCACGGTCTGCACAGCGGCGCTGGCGAGCGCGGCCGGCACGACCCATTCGCTGAGCAGGAGACCGCGTCCGTCGCGCGCGAATCCGATCCGCCGCGGGATTCCCGCCGCGAGCGCACACAGCGCGCTGCGCATCGAACCCGTGAGCAGGATCGCCGTGCCAAAACCCCGCCAGGCGGCGACGGGCGCGTCGGGATCGATCCAGCGCACACCCACGAGGCTTTCGTCCGCGAGCGCCTGAAGTGCGCGCGGGGCCACGCAGGCAAGCGGAAGTTCTCCGTTCGCCGAAGTGCCATGGGTACGCGCGGCCGCGTGCAGCGCCTGGAGGAGCGGCAGCGCCGCCAGGGCGTCCCCGAGCCAGTTCGGCGCGCGCACGAGCACGCCCCGCGCCCCATCGATGCCGCGCGCAATCACGGCAGGAGCGCCGCACGCGCGAGCACCCGCTCGCCGGCGCGCACCACCGCGCCGACCGGCAACTCGGCGAGGCAGCGGTGGTGGCCGAGGGGGCAGCGGCGCTCGAGGCACGGGCTGCATTCGAGGCCTTCGATGCGCACGACCTCGGCGCGCTCCAGCGCTGTTTGGGTCAGCTCGGGAAAATTGGGCCCCATGACGCTCACACAGGGCACGCCAAACGCGGCCGCGAGCCAGCGCGGCCCGGAATCGCCGACGAGCAGGAGGCGCGCCCCGGCGACCAGCCCGCGCAGCACCGCGAGACCGCCCTCGGCCGTGTCGGGCACCCGCGCATCCGGCCCGATCTGCCCAGCGACCCGCGCGACCAGGGCGGACTCGGCCGGCGCTCCCACGACAACGATCCCGAGGCCGCGGGGGTCGCACAGCGCGCGGGCGGCTTGTGCGAAGCGCTCGGCCGGCCAGAGCTTTGCGGCCCCGAAGGCGGCCCCCGGCGCCACCAGGGCGTAGCGCTGGCCCGCAGGCAGGCCCGCAGCGACGAGGGCGGCCCGGGCGCGATCGGCCGTCGACGGCGCCACGTCGAGGCGCGGCTCGAGGTCGAGCGGGCGGATGCCGAGCAGGCCGGCCACGTCGGCGTGGAGGTGGGCCGTTGGAATGGGCACGCGGCGGCCGCCGTCGGTCGGGGGTACGAGGGTGTGGGTCAAAAGGGGCCCGCGCCGGGAAAGCGCCGCCCCCGCCCGCACGGGCACCCGGGCGCGAAACGCCCGCCAGGCGGCGCCGAGGGAGTTGCTGAGCAGCAAAACCCGGTCGGCGCCGAGCTGGCGGTAGCGCTCCGTTTCCTCAGCGTCGTCGGCGATCGGCTCGAGGTGGGGTTCAAGGGGTCCGTCGCAGAGCACGTCGGCGAGGTGCCGCCGGACGAGGATGTGCACCGCGCGAAAACGCGGGTCGCGGACGGCGGCGCGCAGGACGGGCGTCGCCATGACGACGTCCCCCACCCAGTTGGGCGCCCGAATCGCGAGGACGCCGAGCGAACCGGGAGCCGCGGGGGCAAACGTCGGCGCGCTCACACTCCGGCTCCGCGCTGGGCGCGGCGGCCAAAGCGGGGCCATGATGTCGCGCGACACGCCGCTAACGCCCCCAGCATCCCGCCCGTTCGCTGCTCCATGGGCGTCATCCCAACGCGCCGTACACCGCGGGTCAACCGCGCGGCCGAACTGTGCGCGGCAGACACACCGAAGCGGGATTCCACGGGTACTCTGTTCCACGACCGCACTGCCGAGGATGGAATGGTGGCCCCCGCAAACGGCATCCCATCCTTGGAACCCGCGTGCGGCCCCCGGCTCCCCTTCCGCGCGTCCTTCAGATCGAAGCCGCGCCCCGTCCCCAACTCTCCTGGCTGCGCGGCCCACGAGCCGCCCCTTCCCCACATGTCGAGCGGAACCGCTCTCGCCTCGCCCATCGCTCAAGCGGACGAGTTCAACCCGTTCCTGGCGATGGCCGAGCGCTTCGACGTCGCTGCGGACTTCCTCGGGCTCGATCGCGGAGTGCGCGAAGTCCTGCGCAACCCCGACCGTGAACTCACCGTCTCCATCCCCGTGATGATGGACGACGGGAGCCTGCGTGTCTTCAAGGGATACCGCGTGCAGCACAACTTCGTGCGTGGCCCAGCGAAGGGCGGAATCCGCTTCGCGCCCGACGTCCACTTGGACGAAGTGCGCGCGCTGGCGGCATGGATGACGTGGAAGTGCTCCGTGGTCAACGTGCCCTTCGGGGGTGGCAAAGGCGGTGTGATCGTGAACCCGCGCGAGCTCTCCATGTCGGAGCTCGAGCGCCTCACGCGCCGCTACACCACGTCGATCATGGACATCCTCGGGCCCGACCGCGACGTGCCGGCGCCCGACATGAACACCAACGAGCAGACGATGGCGTGGTTCATGGACACGTATTCCATGCACGTGCGCAAGAGCACTCCGGCCATCGTCACCGGCAAGCCTCTCGCGCTGGGTGGCAGCCGCGGTCGCACCGAGGCCACCGGTCGCGGTGTGATGATCGCTTGCCGTGAAGCGCTCAAGAAACTCGGCATGCGCCCCGAAAACACACGCACGGTCGTCCAGGGCGCCGGCAACGTCGGCGGGATCGGTGCGCTGCTCCTGCACCGCGAGGGTTACAAGGTCATCGCGATCAGCGACGTGACCGGCGGTGTGGTCGATGAAAAGGGTCTCGATATGCCGGCCGTCCGCGCGTGGATCAAGGAGCATGGCTCCCTGGCGGATTACAAGGACGCCGACCACCTCACCGGGACCGAGTTGCTCGAGCTCGACTGCGACCTGCTCGCGCCCTGCGCGACCGAAAATCAGATCACTTCGCAAAACGTCGAGCGCATCAAGGCGCGCCTGATCGTCGAAGGCGCAAACGGCCCGACGACGGCGGCGGCGGACAAGCAGCTCGAGTCCCGCGGCGTGCTAGTCGTGCCCGACATCCTCGCGAACGCGGGCGGTGTCACGGTCTCCTACTTCGAGTGGGTGCAGGACCGCATGGGTTACTTTTGGACCGAAGAGATCGTGAACTCGCGCCTCGAACAGTCGATGGTCAGCGCCTTCTACGATGTCGACAAGGTCGCGAAGAAGTACGGCGTTTCGATGCGCATCGCCGCGTACATCCTGGCTATCGACCGCGTCGCCACGGCCTACCGCCTGCGCGGGTTGCTCTCCTGACCTCCATCTTCGAGGACCGCACGGTGAGCACCACGATACACTCTCCCGAGGAGCAGGAAGACCTGCTTCCCCACACCCCGCCGCTCGACGAGGAATCGCCGTTCGCGACGATGATGAGCCTCTTCGACGAGGCCGCCGCAAAGCTCGGGGTCAGCCCCGACGTGTACCAGATCCTGCGCAAGCCGGACCGCGAGATCACTTGCTCGGTGCCGGTGCGTCTTGACAGCGGCCAAATCGCCGTGTTCGAGGGTTACCGCGTCCAGCACAATCAGGGTCTTGGGCCGTTCCTCGGGCCGCTCAAGTTGAGCCCCACGCTGCAGCTCGACGAAATCCGCGCGCTCGCCGCGTGGATGACGTGGAAATGCGCCACTTTGAACGTGCCGTTTGGCGGCTCGGCGGGCGGCATCCGCATCAGCCCGCTGCGGCGCAGCGCGACGGAGATCGAGCGCGCGGTGCGACGCTACACGGCCAACATGATGGACGTGGTCGGGCCCGAAACCGACATCTTCGCGCCCGACGTGGCGTCCGACGAGCGCCTGATGGCGTGGGTTATGGACTCCGTCTCGCTCCACGTGCGCCACACGGAGAATGCCGTGGTGACCGGCAAGCCGATCGCCATCGGCGGATCCCAGGGCAACATGGACGCAGTCGCCCAGGGTCTGCGCACGATCGCGCGCCTCGCGGTCGACCACTTCCAAATCGACCCCCGTCCGCGGGTGATCGTCCAGGGCGCCGGGACCGTCGGTGGCAACCTCGCGCGCCTCTTGTGCGAGAGCGGATGGCGCGTCGTGGGACTTTCGGACGCGCGCGCGGCGTACTACAACGAAAAGGGTCTGGACGTCCTCACCCTGCTCAACCACCGACGCGAGCACGGCACGTTGGTGGGCGCCGCGGTTGAGGGCGAGCGCTTGGACAACGCCGAGCTTTTGACGCGCCCCTGCGAGATCTACGCGCCCTGCGCGGTCGCCAACACGATCCACTCGCGCAACGCGCACCTCGTCGATGCGCGCCTCGTGCTCGAGGGCGCCCACGGCCCCGTCTCGGCGCGGGCGGACCGGATCCTGCACCAGCGCGACATCCCGGTCGTGCCCGACATCCTCGCGAACGCTGGCGGTGTCGTGCTGAACTACTTCGAGTGGGTGCAAAACCGCCAGGGCCTCGCGTGGCTCGAAAGCCTGGTGCACAAACGCCTCAACCGCTTCATGACCGAAGCCTGGCTGGGCGTCGTGAAGTCCCAGGTCGAGTACGGGGTGCGCCTGCGCATGGCCGCCAACATGCTCGCGGTGAAGCGTGTCGCCCACGCGGGCGCTCTGCGCGGCATCTACGCGTAAGGGTGCGCGCGGAGCGGGCGGCTAGCCCGCTCGCTCCGCCGCTCCTGCCAAGAGCCTCACGGTTTTTCGACGTCGGGTGACACCGCGGTTGTCGCGACGGTGGGTGGCGCTGCGCCCCATGCCTCGCGCGCAAAACGCACCGCGACGAGGATCAAGATCGCGGCGAGCAGCGGCCGTCCGATCGCCTCAAATCCCTCGCCGTGGGCCACCCATACCCCGGCGATCGATCCGAAGACCGCGCCGGAACCGAGCCACGCACCTTCGGCGAGCCGCACCCGCCGTTCGCCGTGGTGCAACCACGCGGAGCGTGCGGCGGAGATCACCGAGGTTGCCATACTGGCGGCGCGCACCGCGTTAAACCCGAGGACCGGAAGCCCAAGCAACAGGCCGGGCACCATCACGAGGCCGCCGCCGACGCCGAGCAACGGCGCCACGAAGCCGCCGCCGACTCCCAACCCCACCGCGATGCCCAGCGCACGCGGGCCGAGCTCCGGCGCGGCTGTTCCAGCGATCGCGGCGGCCGCGGGGGCGCTTAGAACGAGCCGCGCGGCCGCGATCGCGAGCACGAACACGAACACCTGCTTGAGCCTTCGCACTGCGATGCGGCGCACGGCGGCATAGCCCAATTGGTTGCCAACCAACGTCCCGAGCGCAAGGGCGACGAACAGGTCCAAGCGCAGGGCATTGTTCGGATGGAACAGCTCGGCAACGGTCGCGAACAGCGCGTTGGTCCCGACAAGCACGAGCGCTGTGGCGATTGCCGACTTCAGCTCGAAACGCCAGACGTAGTGCAGGAGCGGCACGGCGAAGAGGCCTCCGCCGACGCCCGTCATCGAGCCCAGAAACGCAATGGCGAGGCCAGCTGGGAAAAGCCAACCCCGCGCGGGAACAGAAAAGGGCGTGCTCACCCGTTGAAATCCTGCGCGCGCGCGATGCGCGCCGCGAGTGCGCTCGACGCGTGGTCCTTGGGATCGCCGGTGATCGCCACGGTGATCCCGAGTTCCCGGTCCAGCGCGGCCTCGGGCACGGTTTCCAGGGTGTAGTCGCTGCCTTTTGCGTGCACAGCCGGGCGCAGGAGCCGCAGGGTCGCGCTGAGGTCTGCCTCCTCGAAAACCACCGCCGCATCGACGGATTCCAGGCCGAGCAGCAGCTCCGCGCGCTCCGCGAGGGTGACCCAGGGACGCCCGGGCCCTTTGAGCGCGCGCACGGAGGCGTCCGAGTTGAGCGCGACGACCAAGCGATCACCCAGCGCGCGCGCGCCGCGCAAGTACCGCAGATGGCCGACGTGCAACAGGTCAAAACAGCCGTTCGCGAGCACGACCTTCAGCCCTGGGGTGCGTGTGCGCATTCCGGCGAGCGTCCGCGCAAGCTCGTCCCGCGCCCACAGGCGACGGGGCTCCAAGGGCCCGGGAGCGCTCTTGGACGCGCTCAACCTCCGCGCACTCCATGAACCGCGAGCCCACTGGCGCCGAGCACCGCACTCAGCTCCGCGAGATCCGGAACGGCAGTTCCCATGCGCATGACGACCAGGCCCGCCGCAGCATTCGCAACACGCATCGCCGTCCCTGCGCCAAACCCCGCGGCGAGGCCGAGGGCAAACACCGCAGCCGCCGTGTCGCCGGCGCCGGAAACGTCGACGACCCGCTCGGCGCCGGACGCATCCACCCAATCCACGTCGCCCGAATGGGGATCCACCAGCGCCATTCCGCGGTTGCCGAGGGTGGCGAGCACGTGGTCGGCGCGCGCGGCGCGCCCCAGGTTGATCGCGGCGCAGACGATTGCTTCGCGGTCCATGGACTCGGCAATGCGCGTGGCCCCCAAGCGAGCAAGCTCCTCGACGTTTGGGGTCACCGCGTCGAGGCGCTCGAACCCACGCACGTCGACACGCGGGTCCAAGACCACACGCGCTCCCGCGCGGGCAACCTTTCCCACGGCGCTCCGCAGCGGCCCATCGAGCAGACCGTAGCCGTAGTCGGACACGAGCACGACGTCGACCTCGCCCGCGAGCGCCGCAATGCGCTCGCACACGGCCGCGCGCGCGTCCGCGGGGGCGGGCGCGCTCGGCTCCCGGTCGATGCGCAGGACCTGCTGCGGTGTGCGGTGGCTGTCGCCAGCGAGAACACGCATCTTGGTTGGCGTCTGCCAGTCCCCGATAACCTCCACACCCTGCGCATCGACGCCGTCGGCATGCAAGAGGTCGAGCAGTTCGTGTGCGCCGCGGTCGTCGCCCAGGACCCCGAGCACGCGGCACTGGGCGCCGAGCGCCGCCGCGTTGCGCGCCACGTTCGCCGCACCTCCCGCGCACCAGCGCTCGGAGCGGTGCGCAAGTACCAGCACGGGCGCTTCGCGCGAAACGCGGCTTGGCGCCCCTTCGACGTAGTGGTCCGCGATCAGGTCCCCCACCACCACAACACGCAGACTCGCGAAGGCGCGCGGATCAAGGGGGTGCGTCATGAAAGTTTAGCGCGCGAGGACCAGCGACAATCCGAGGATCTCGGCCGACCCCGCGGGGTCGATCTCGACCGGAGTCGGAAGGATCCAACGCCGCGCCCCGTCGACGATTTCGGCCTCCAACTGAAGCGGCGCGCGCCCCGCATCGCCACGGCGCCAGTTGAGCTGGAAAGGGATCGGCACCTGCGCCGCGGTTGTGTTATTGAATCCGGCGACAAGGCGCCGCTCTTCCCCCTCCAGCGCGACCACGCGAACGGCGTACGTCGCGCCGGGACTCAACGCGATTCGCTCGCGATAGGAAAGCGCGCCCTGCATGCCAACGAGGTCGTCGCTGCGTGGACCCGAGCAGGCGGCGAGCAGCAGGGTCACGCTTGGCAGCAGGGCACGCAGCATGGCAGATCCTCCGACACGGGAGCGGGTTTTCAACACACCTCGTTGGCGGCGGCGGCAAGTGCCCCAGCGAGCGAGTTAGAGAGTTGGCGCGGGACCGGGCGCGCGGCGGCGGTGTTCCACTCGGGCGCGGCCTCCTCGCTGAGGAAAAAGTCCGAGCGCACCCCCATCGTTGCGTTGTAGCGGATCGCATAATGGCGCTCGCCCGCTTTCACCGCCTGAGCAGAGAGATCCGCGTCCAAACGACGCAGCTCGGGCGCAAAACGCTCGAATCGTTCCCCGTCGAGCGCCAAAAGTTCGCGAACGGCAAGGCGGTAACGGCGCGCCGCCGGGAACGCGCCAAAGGCGTCGAGCCGCGCGTTGACGAACCAGGGCATCGCCGCGGCTAGCTTGGCGACGAACAGGTTCTCGGCCGGTCCGAAGTCCAAGCACGAAGATTCGGTGAAGCTGGTCAGGCTCGCCGCCTTTGACGCATCGAGGTATCCCCCTTCGAGCGACAGCCTGTAACTTTCGGTGCCGGGGAACGGATAAAAAATCGACGTGCGGAAACGGCCAATGCCGCTGCGCGCGAGCAGATCCACCGTCGCAAGGCGCTCCTCGCGCGTTTCGCCCGGCAAGCCCACCATCACGAACCCGGACGTGTGCAGGCCGTGGAGCTCCGCGCCACGGACCGTTTCGAAGATGTCCGCGTCACTCATGTTGCGCTTCAAGACTTCCTTGCGCACACGCGGACTGCCCGCCTCGATCCCGAGCTTCAAAATCTTGCAGCCCGCTTCGGCCAGCGCGGCGGCGACCCGCGGGTCGAGCTGCTTCACGTGGCTGTTGACGACGAACGGAACACCAATCCCGCTGTCGCGGTACGCCGCGCAGAACGCGAGGGCGTGCTCCGCGTTCTGCGTGAAAAGGTCGTCGTCGAGGATGAATGTGCCGATGCCCGGATACGCGGCGAGCACATGCCGGATCTCATCGAGGATCAGCGCGATCGGACGGAAGCGGAAAAAGTTGAGCTTGGGGACCGGCCGGCCGAGTTCGGCGCGGTAGCGGTCGATGATCTTGTGGTTGAGGCAGTACGTGCAGCGGTAGGGACAACCGCGGCTCGTGAGCAGACCGAACCAGCCGTGTTTCTGAGCGGTGATGCGCGCCGTGTCGAACAGCGCGTAGTTGGGCATCGGCAGCGTTTCGAGGCTCGGGAACTCACCCACCGGATTGGAGTTCCAAAGTCCGTCGGCAACCGGCGAATGGTCCGCCGCGGCGGGCCGCACACCGCCCTTCCACGAGTGGAAGTTGCACAGGTCGTCGGGGCGCTCGCCACGTTCGATGCGCGTGACGAGTTCGAGCAGCGCGTCCTCGCACTCGCCAACGCCGACGTGGTCCCACACACCATCCGCCATAACCTCGCGGGGCACCATCGTCGGGTGGATGCCACCGACGATCAGCGGTGGGAGCTCTAAACCCTCGGCGCGCGCCGCGGCGCGCAGGTAGGTGGCGAGTTCCAGCGCCGCGGGGTACTGCTGGGTCAGGCACGAAAACCCGATCGCACCGGGTTGCCATTCGCGCACGATTGCCACGAGATCCTCGCGTGTCGGAACCGGCGGAAGGTTTTCGTTGAAATTGACGAGCCGCGTGGCGTGCCCCGCGCGCTCGAGCACCGCCGACAGCGACGCGAGGCCGTGGTTGAACCCCATTTGCGTGTAGAGGTTCGGATACACGAAGAGGACCCGCATGGCGGTCCCACTATCGCAAACACGGGCCAGCGGAGCGAGCCCCCGCCCACACCCAGCAGCCGGCCGCCCGCCCCGCGGCCGGCGCACAGGTCTCAGGCAGCGTCCTTTTTTGTCGCGCAGGCCGCGCGACGCCGTGCGGGAATGCCCAGGAGCCGCAGCTCGCCCAGCCCGCCCCGAACATGCCATGCGAACGATCCCGCGGGAAGCTGACCCAAGCGTGTTGACCGCGCCCCGGCGGGAGCGCTTCCCGCCCCGGGGCCGTGGAGCGCGTGGGCGATCAAGTCCCCGCCCGTGCGGCGTCGAACAGGGAGGTCGTCACCCCTTACTGGCTCCCGCTCCCCGCTTCCGTCCAACACCATGGCAGACGAAGTCCAATCCCATACGTCCCGGCGCTCCGTCAGGTTCCTTCCCGACGCCGGGCACTTCGCCATCGTGGACACCGTCCCCACGCGTCCCGATGGCTCGTTTTGGCCGTCGATCGTCGCCCTAGTGAGCGACGAGTCCGCGCGCGGCGCGGGCCTCGTCGTTTTGAACACGCTCGCGCTTCAGGACGGCGATCTGTGCCGGATTCAAGTCGGCCTGCTGCCGGCCCTGCGCGCGCGTGTCTGCCACCGCACGGATGTGGTCGCGGGTGTCGTGCGGATCGGCCTCGAATACTTGGATTGAGCGCCGCGGCGCCCCCGCATCACCGCCGGTGCACGTCGATCTTTTCGCGCCAGGCTTGCCAGGGCGAGAAGTCGAGCCGCACCCGATCGACGATCTCCTCCACCGGACCGTCGGTCCACTTAGGCTCGATCTCGATCGGCCCAAACTCGTCGTATTCGTAGGCCAGAGGATCCGGCAGCAGGATTGGCTCCGCGCGAGTGCCGTGGACATAGCCAGTCGTTACGTACCAACCGACAGGATGGCGCGCGGTGGCGAGCTCGTGCTGGGACTGGATCGCGTCCTCACTCACCGCGTGGCTGATGTAAGCGGTGCCAAGCTCCATCCCGATCTCACCGGTGCGCATCCCGATCAGGAAACTGCGCCCGACCGTCCCCGGAATCTGCGTGGCCGTTTCGAGCTGGACTTCGGCGCGGTTGCGTTGGATCTGGAAGTAACCCGCAAGGTCCATGCCTTCGATTTCGACCCGTCCACGAACCGCAGCCACTTCTTCGTCGAGCCACACGCTGCCGGGCGGAATGACGGCACGCTCTCCCAGCAGCTTGACCATCGCGAGCAGCGCATCGATGTCCGGCGTTCGACCCCAGAAGCTCGTGAGCACTTCGTCGACGCGCTCTTCGTCCCACTCGTGCGCGCGGCGCGGGGGTTTGCCCGTCGCCGATTGAGCGGGGTCCGCAATGATCGCCGCATTCACCCCGGGCGCCGCGGCGGGCGCCTCGGAGTTGACCGCCAAAAGGTTTGCGTCCGCTGCCGGCGCAGTCGCGGCGGGTGCACCACCCGCCTCCACCGTGACCACATCGTCAGGGCCGCGAAGCGACCACCACAGGAACCCGCCGAGCACGGCGGCGATGGCGGCACCGACGACGAGCGCTGCTTGGGACGCGCCCGTTCGGCGAACAAAGTGGGGATTCAGACTGTGCATCGGGGTCGGGGCGGCGGCTCGGAAGAACTAAGGATCAAAGCGTACGGCGAACGGACGTCGGGTGCTGGCGCGACGTGCCCAATCTTGCGCAGCCCGCGGCCGAGCCTGCGCAGCCTCAGTTGAAGCTCCGTATGGCGCGTGTCAGGACTCTTTGGGCCGCGCGCGGTCGAGGATCGCCGTCGTCGAGCGGCCGGCGAGGAGCGGCGCCAAATGAACCTCGCCGCCGTGGCGCTCCACCCACTCGCGTCCGACCACGCCCTTGTCTTTCCAGTCCTCGCCTTTCACGAGGACGTGCGGTGTGATGCGCTCGATGACTTCGCGCGGCGTGTCCTCCCCGAACGGCACCACCGCGTCGACCATTTCGAGCGCCGCAAGCACCTCCAAACGATCGTCCAGCGGATTGACCGGGCGCGTGGGACCCTTGAGGCGGCGCACACTCGCATCATCGTTGAGGCCGACGATCAGCACATCGCCTTTTGAGCGTGCAAAACGCAAGTACTGGACGTGGCCCGCGTGGAGCACGTCGAAACATCCGTTTGTGAACACCACGCGTTTGCCCGCGCTGCGCCAGGCGGCGACGACCGCTTCCACGTCGCGCGGCCGCAGCACCTTGCCGAGCACCGGGTCGCCCGACCCCAGCGCGGCGCGCAGCTCCGCACGTGTGACCGACGCTGCGCCGCGGCGACCGACGACGATGCCTGCGGCGTGGTTCGCAAGGTGCACGGCGGTCTCAAGATCGAGGCCGGCGCCGAGCGCCAGTGCGAGCTGCGCGATGACCGTGTCACCGGCCCCGGTCACGTCGAACACCGCACGCGCTACCGTCGGGACGCGGCCCGCGCGCGCGTTCGCATCGAGGAAGAAAATGCCATCAGCGCCGAGCGTGATGACGCTCATGGCGAGGTCGGCGGTGCGCTTGAGCTCGGCCGCGGCTTCGGGCAGCGCATCGAGCGAATCGAGTTTGCGGCCGAGCGCTTCCTCGGCTTCCTTGCGGTTGGGTGTCAACAGGGTTGCGCCGCGATAACGCGCAAAATCCCGGCCCTTGGGGTCGACCAAGACCGGCCGCCCCGCCGCCCGGGCCGCATCGATTGCGGTGCGCAGGATGCGCGGTGTGAGGACACCCTTGCCGTAATCCGAAAGGACTACGGCATCCGCGGATTGGACACGCTCGACGAGTCCGTTCAGCAGTTTCGCTTCGACCTCCGCCGACAGCGACCGCGCTTCCTCCCAATCGACGCGCAGCATTTGCTGCACACCGCTCACGAGGCGCAGCTTGAGCGTCGTCGGACGCCCGGCATCGCGCACACACCCTGAGGTTTGGACGCCGATGGCACCCAGCAGTCGAAGCAAGTCGTCGCCGCTTGGATCGGTCCCTAGCGCACCGACGATGTCCACACTGGCATCCATCGCCCGCAGGTTCGCGGCAACGTTGCCCGCGCCCCCGATGCGCTCTTCCTGCGCCGTCGCGGCGAGGATCGGGATCGGCGCTTCGGGGGAGATGCGGCTCACATCGCCGCTCACATAGCGGTCGACGATGAGGTCGCCGACGATCAACACACGCGGCGCGCGCAACGCGTCGAGCTGCTCGATCAACTGCCGTCGGTTCATCGGGGGGGTGCGGTGGAGCGGGCCGGTTGCGCTTCCGTTTCGGTGTCGCCGCCGGGTGGATCGAAGGAAAGAGGCGTATCCCGGTAGCGGTCGTGCAGCCAAAAGTACTGCTCGGGATGTCGGCGTATCGTACGCTCGAACTCCTGGTTGATCCGCTCCGCGAAGCGCTCGGGACTCCAGCCGGAGACGTCCGCCGGCCACAGCACAGGGCCGCACTCCACGCGATAACGCCGCGGCCGACCAGGTTGGCGAATGCAAAACGCCAGCAACACCGGCGCTTTGAGGCGCCGCACGAGTACCCCTGCCGAACGGTCGCACCGGGCGGGTCGGCCAAAGAACGGCGCGAGCACCGGCTTCATGCGCGCACGCTGGTCGAGCAGCAGCGCGAGCGCCCCCCCAGCCGCGAACACCGCCGGGGCTTCCGCCATCGCGCCGCGCCGCGGCAACACCCGAATGCCCCGCGCTTCCCGTGACCTCAGCATCGCCCGCGACAGGAAGTAGTTCCGCGGCGGCTTGGCCACCGCGTACACCGGCGCCAGGCCGAGCCACGGCAGGAGCGCCGAGCCAAGCTCCCAATCCCCCACGTGGGCGGTGACGACAATCCCGCCCCGACCCGCCCCGAAAAAGGCGTGGGCATCCTTGTCCCCCACCACGTCGACCTGGTTGAGCAACGCGGGACCGGGTGGCCGACGGCCAAGACGCGCGCTGTTCACCACGACGTCGAGGAAATGGCGGTAGGCCGCGCGGACGAGCCGCTCGCGCTCCGCTTTCGAGAGCTCCCCGAACGCCTGTCCGAGGAAACCGCGCGCCGCCTGCGTGTGGCGCCGATCGGCGTGGTACGCGAGCCTGCCGAGCACCGCCAGTACCGGCTCGAGCGCTCGATCGGGCAATCGGGCCAGCATGGCCAGCGCGCTTTCGGAAAGGTAATACGTCATCCGCGCGCGGAAGCTCTTGTCGGTGCCGTGCACTTCCTCGGACGGCGCCATGGGCCAGTTGCCGTCGATGCCGCGCGGCAATCGACCGTGCCAATCGGGGCACGGGATCGGAGTCATGCCCGGGGGCAGGGCGCTCATCCGTGGAGCCCTGTGTGGATCGCGGCGCGTTCAACACGCGCACGCGCTGGCGCCAGGGCTTCGAGCAGCGCTTCGATGGCCGCGCGGCCCGCACGCAGTTCGAAATCGACCTCGAGCACGAGCGTGTGTTGTCCGTGCTGGGCGAGCTTGACCGCGTCCTTGTGCGTCGTGACGAGCATTCGTCCGCCCGCGCCCAAACCCGCGAGGTCGCCCGACCCGTAGGCGTGGTGGTCGGGGAAGCGGCGGTGTTCTGAAACCCGCGCGCCGAGGGTGCGCACGGTGTTTTCGAAGGCATCGGGATTGCCGATGCCGCTGACGAGATCGATGGATTCGCCGCGCAGTCGGGCGAGGTCCAACCGTGCACCGTCGGCGCGCAGGAGCGCAACCGGACGGTGGACGGCTTCAGCGATCGGCACGCCCGGCGCCTCGCGCTCAAGGCGCTCAAGCAGCGCGCGCAGGCGCGCGGGGTCGACCTGGTCGCTGCGTGTCACGACGATCGCATTGGCGCGCGCAAGAGCCGCAGGGCGCTCCCGCAAAAGCCCGCGCGGCAGGGGCGCCGCGGGCGCGCGGCCCTGTGCATCCCAGGGCAAGCCAAACGGCCGCGTTGCGTCGATCAGCACAAAATCGAGGTCGCGCGCGAGCCGGCGGTGTTGGAAACCGTCGTCGAGCAAAACAACGTCGACACCACGCTCGACTAGGGCACGCGCACCGCGCAACCGGTCAGGATCCTCGACGTGGAGCACGTCGACAAGACGCGCCGCGAGCATGCGCGTTTCATCGCCAACACCACCGCGCGCGGCGCGATAGCCGCGCGAAAGCAGCCCCGGCCGCAATCCGCGGGCTTGGAACCAACGGGCGAGCCACAGCGCGAAGGGGCTTTTCCCCGTGCCACCCGCGGTCAGGTTGCCAAGGCATACGACCGGTGCGTCCACGTGACCGCTGCGAAGCACACGCGCGTCGTAGAGTCGCCGGCGCAGCTCGCTGGCCGCCAAGAACACAGCGGCAGGGATCCACAACAGCTCGACGGCGCCGCCGCGTCGCGCGAGCACGGCATCGGGGCGGATCGGGGCGGGCGCGGCGCTCAATTCACTCGCCACGCTTAGGGCCGTACCCGATCTTCGCCAAGCGCTCCAATTGTTCGGAAGTCAGCTCAACGTGCTCCGCCGCGAGTGGACCGCCGCGCCGCTGGCGCAGCGACAAGAAGCGTTCCAGTTCGCGCTCGAGCGCCGCCGTGCGCTCGGGCTGCTCGGCCGCGAGGTTGCGCCGCTCCTTTGGATCGCGCGCGAGGTCGAACAGAAGGCGCTCGCCCGAATCGAGGTCGCGCACCAACTTGTGCGAGCCCATAAAAAGCATGTCGAGCTCGCGCGGCTCCGTTTCGCTGCCACCCTCCACGGTCGCCGTGTGCGCAACCGACGGCGCAAGGTCGATGCCGCCTGAACCCTGCATCAGCGCCGCGAACGAATGGCCGGGGAAAACGCGCTTCGTTTCGCCCGCGAGATCGAGCATCGTCCGCCCCAAATCCAAGAGACTGACCGGCTCGACGATCCGGTGTCCAGGTTGGGATTCACCGGGACGGGCGATCACGAGCGGCACGTGCAACAGCACGTCGAAGAGTTTGTGCTGGTGGCTGAGTTCGCCATGCTCCAAAAACTCTTCGCCGTGGTCCGACGTGAACACCACGAGGGTCTCCGCGAGTTCCCCGCGCGCGGCGAGCCCATCGAGCAAATCACCCACGAGCTGGTCCTGGCGCAGCACTTCGCCGTCGTAGCGTCCGCGCAGGAACGCTATTTCGTCGGGACCCAGGTGTTCGGTGTACGCGATGAGCTGGTCCATGGGCTCCGACCCGGTGAGCCGGCCCGTGTAGCCCGTTTCGAACGTCAGTCCCGGCCAGTGCAGATAGTCAAAATGCGGCTCGTAGTGGTGCACCCACATGAACCATGGGCGCGCCGGATCCGCACGACCATCAAGCCAGCCGAGGGCATCGGCGTTGATCTGTTCGCCCGTCGACACGCTGTGCAGCGCGAGGTGCTCCTCGAGGTACACGGAAAAGCCGTTCGAGTACCCGAACACGCTCGCGAGCAGCATGTTGCTCTGCACGGCGGCCGTGTCATACCCCGCCGCTTGGAACGCCGCGCCCAGGGTCGCCAGCTGGCCGTGCAACCGGTGGTGGTGAAGCATCACACCGTGTTGGCGCGGCTCCAATCCCGTCATGATCGACGCGATGCTGGGTTTGGTCCAGGGTGCCGCGGCACGCGCGTGCTCGAAGACGACGCCGCGCTCCGCAGCGAAACGATCGAGGCGCGGACTGGTCGCGCGCCCGTAGCCGTAGAGCGAGAGCGCATCGGCGCGCAGGGTGTCGACAACCAGCAGAAGCACCCCCTTGGGCCGCGGGGCCGTTCCACCCGCGCACGCGGCGAGGACGGTGCATACGGCGAAAACCGTGCATGCGACGAGCGCCACCATGGCGCGGCCCACACGGCCGGTGCCACGCGGTGGCGTGCACGCATGCCGTCCGTCGCGCGGATCCGCGGGACGCAAGCCGGTCGGGCTCGCACGTTGGCTCATCGGAATCATCAGCGCGTAGGAAGGAGTCAGCGCGGCGTGGACGCAGGCAGCCGCGGGACTTGCTCCGCGCCGTTGCGCGCGCCCAAGGGCTCCGGCACGAGTCCGCGCCGCTCGGCCAGCGCCCGCGCCGCCGCGGGGAACGGATCCGCATTCGAAAGGTCCGTTTCCCCGTGGGGATCGCGTTCGAGATCGTACAGCCGCCCGCGCGGGGCGCCGCCGGGGTCCATGTGGTCGACGACCCATTTTGTGCCGCGACGCGCGTCCACGACGCCCCACTGCAAGACTTCGGGTGTGGAGGCCTGATCCCCGTGCAGGATCGGCGCAAAATCCACGTGCAACAGCAGTGGGTCGCGGGGCGGCGCGCCAGTCGGATCTGCGAGTAGCGGGGCGAGCGAGGGCGATCCCGGCGCGCGGCCAAGCGCCGCGGGATCAAGGCCCGCCCACTCCAGCACCGCGGGTCCAAGGTCAACCTGGGACACACGGGCCGCGATCCGCGCGGGGCGCGGTGGTCCGGGCGGTTTGATGAGGAGCGGCACTCGCACGAGCGCTTCGCTGAGGCCCGTCGTGTGGCCGAGCCAGCCGCGCTCCAAAAGTTCTTCGCCGTGGTCGGCGGTGAACACCACGAGGGCGCGCTCCCACAACCCCCGCACTTCCAGCTCCGCGCGCAGGCGTCCAAACGCGCGGTCGATCGCTGCCACTTCGCTTTGGTAAAGACCGCGCAGCACCGCGCGGTCGCGGTCACTCAGACCATCCGGCCCAGCGAGCGCGGCGCGCCTGCGCAGGTCTGCGAGCGACTCCGATCCGTCCACACCTCCACTTGCGGCTTGCGGCCCAAACCCGAGTCCGGGATGGCGCTCGTAACGCCAATGGGGCTCGAACCACAGCGCCCACAAAAAACGTTTGCGCGCGGAATCCTCGCCGAACTCGTCCACTTGCTGGAGCGTCACTGCGAGCGCCGCATCCACGGTGCTTCCCTCGTGGCCCTGGGCGAGGGTGTCGTCGAACCGCTCGAAACCCTGGTCAAAACCCTCAAGCGCGCGCGCGACGAAGTTTGTCGTCACCCCGCCTGTGCGCCACCCCGCCGCGCGGAACACCTCGGGCACCGTTACCAGTCGCAGCGGCACGGGCTGGAGCAAGCGCAGCACCCCGTGCTCGAACGGCCACTGGCCCGTCGACTGCGACACGAGGCTCGGCGCGGTCCACGGAGCGACCGCGTACGCACGCTCGAACACGAATGCGTCTTCCATGGCGAAGCGGTCGAGGTGCGGCGAGGGCGCGATGCCGCCTTCGCCGGTCGCTTCGAAGCGGGACCAAAGGCCGGAATGCTCGAGCGCGTCGGCGCGCAGCGTGTCGACGACGATCCACACGACGATGTCGGGTGTGTCGAACGCGGGCGCGGGTTTGCCGCAGCCCGCGAGGGCAACACCGCCGAGAAAAAGCGCGAGCAGCGCGCCGGGCGCGTTCACAGAACTCTCCGGTTCAAAGAACCGGGCGCTCTTCCTCGGGGATCAGCTCGATCAACCCGCGCTCCATCTCGAGGAACGCGACCTTGATCGGATTGCGCTCGCGGGTCTCGATCAACGGCGCCGCGCCTTTGATCAGCTCGCGCACGCGCTTTTGCAGCAACGCGGTCTTGTGGAACGAGCCCGAAACGGACTTCTGGAGGCGCTGGGGAAGCGTGCTGTCAGCGAAGTGGGAGCCGGGCATGGCGGAGTGCGGCCGGGGTGTCCGGCAAAGGGTTCAAAGGATCGCGGTCCGACCTGGCGGGGCCGGGTCGCGCTTCGGTCGCCCGCGGACGGTGCCGCGCAGGCCGTGTGGCCCGCGAAGGCAAGGCCAGTGGCCCGAGGGTGTCGTGTCCGTCGCGTGCGGGCGCGTTGACCGCCAAGTGTATCCGACGACCCACCCGGGCCCGCAAAAACCCGCGGGATCAGGCCCCTGGGACCCGGCGCGGCAAAAGGGGCGACGAGAGGTCGAGGCACAGGGCCGGCCCCCCCGGGGCGGGCCGCGCGGGGGCGTCGATCCGGGTTTCCCCGTCGGACGCCTCCTCCCAAGGCACCCTGCCCGCGAGCCGATGGCGGGCCAGGAGCGCCCGTTCGCGGGCTGCTCTGGCTGCGACGAGGTGCAACCGGCGCTCCGCGGCCGCGGTCAGGGGCTCCCCGCCCAGGTCTTCGCCCACGAGGACCGCGAGGCGACCCGGACGGTGCTGGCGGAGCAAACTCGCGACCCGCAGGCCGCGCTCGGGACCCGGCGGCCCCAGATCGACGAGGCGCACGAGTTCTGCGCCGCGCCCGGCCCGTTCCACGGCGCGCACGAGGTCGGCGCCCAGGGCCTCGGGATCGGTGCCATGCTCCCCTGACACGGCGACGTTGCGGGCGCGGTCCAATTCGAGTTCCCGGGCGACTTCTGCGAGCACCCGGCCGCGCTCCCCGAGCAACGTCGGGATGCGCGCGAGGTCGTCGACGACACCGTCCGCACCGTCCGCCTCCTCGGGATCTGCAAATCCGCCGGAGAAATGCACATGGGCAAGGCCGTTGGCGTGGGCGGCCTCGCGGTCGCCCGCGCGGTCCCCGACGAAGGCCGCCGAGCGCGTGCCGAGGGTTTCGAGGAGGTCGGCGACCATCGCACCCTTGGGCCCGCCCGCACCCGGGTGGGTGTGGCGCACACAGGGGCTTTCGAGGCAACGCGCCGCTTCGAACAAGGGGCCGATGGCGAGCGCGCCCAGCACTTGCTCAAGGTAACCGCGGCTGCAATTGCTCGCGATCGCGAGGCGGGTGCCCGTCGCGCGCAACGCTTCGAGGCAATCGCGCGCGCCCGGCATCAGGGCTGCGCCACCGCCACGCACGAGCCGGGCTTCCTCCTCCTCGCAGCGCTCCTGCACGCGGCGCCGCGCGTCGCGATCCAAATCGCAAAAGAGCACCTCAAGACCGAGTTCCAACGGCAATCCGACGAGGCGCAGCCATTCCCGCGGCGCAGGTACGTCGCGCTCGAGCCCGAGTTCGAGAAAGGCACGCCGGCATCCGCGTTGGGACGCGGGCAACCAAAAGCGGTCCGTCGCCACCAGCGTTCCGTCAAGGTCGAAGATCACCGCTTCGAACCCGAGCTCGGTTTTCCCCGCAGCCGTGTGCACGCGATCGAGCATGGCCCCCCCGGCCGCTGCGCGCCAGCCCCATGCTTCAGACCGATGCGCGGACGGGTGAGTCACGCGGTGCGGGCGCGTGAGGTCAGCCCTTCGCGCAGGAGAGCGACAGGTATCGGCCACCCGAGGATCCGATCGGCGCCTGCCCGCAGCAGTTCCGCGGCGGCGGTTCCGGCCAGGCCCCGCCCCGAAACCACGAGCCGCGCGTCCGGATGCTGGGCGCGCAGCCGCGCCACCTGGGGCCCGTGCTCCTCCCGCGCGCCCGTCACCCACACGACGCGCAGTGGCGCGCCCGGTCGCAGGTGAAAGTCGATTTCGGGCATCTCCGCGGCAAGGTGGCGCACGAGTTCGGCGACGAGCGCCAAGTCACCCCGCAGGGGGACCACCAAACATCCCTGGCGGATGCGGCGCGGTTCGGCGTGGGAGGCGGTCGCAGGTGTGGACGCGGCGTGGGGGGGAAAGATGGTCGGCGCGGGCCGTTGGCGCATGTCGGCGGCGGCGGTCATCCCTTCAAAGGCGGGTCGGTGGGCGGTCATGGAGGGTGGGGCACCTCAAGGTTGGACACAGAGCCCGGACGAGCCACCGCAGCGGCGCGCCCACTGACCTACAACGCAAACTGCAGGCTTTCTTTGCATCGAATTCGGATTCGCGGGCCAATTGCATGGTGCCGCACGTCGGAATCGACCCCCATTTGGGAAAAGTGCGTCCTTCAGGAGCGCCCCAGCCCAGGGCCCAAGCGCTGCGTCGGGAAGCGCGTGGCGCGATCGCGCGCGCGGATCAACGCGCGCGAATCAGCTCGAGCGCGGGTCCGAGCAGCCGCTCGACGGTGAGCGTCGAGGTGTCCGCGTCCTTTGCGTAGGAGCAGTAGTCGGACGCGGTGCTGCACACCTTCGCGCCGCGCCCGTAGAGCTCGATCTCGGCCGCGGACGTGGGCGCAAAAAACGCGAGCACCAACACCCGGCGCGCCGTCGCGATGTGGAGCGCGAGGCTGTCGCTCGTGATCAAGAGGTCGAGCCGGTCCACGATCGCGGCAAAATCGAGCAGCGCATTGTCCGTCCCCGCGTCCGCATGGCGCACACCGCGCGCGGCGAGACCCGCCGCGATCGCGCGGTTGCGCTCCGCTTCTTCCGGGCCGCCAAGCAGGACAAAACCCGCCCCGCGAGCGTCCGCGAGCGCGGCGGCGAGTTCGACGGTGCGCTCCACCGACAGCTTCTTGGACTCCCAACGGCCGCCCGAGCCTGTGTTGAGCCCGATCCAAGGCCGCGGCAGACCCGCGGCCCGACCGGCGGCAAAACGCTCGGCGAAGGCGCTATGCGCGGGGTCGAGCGGCAGCTCGGGCGCCCCCATTTCGATGCCAAACATTGCGGCGTAGATCGCCGCGTGGCTGCGGGTGTTTTCGACCTTCAGGCGGTCGGCGTGGGCCTTTCCATGGACGCTCAAGAGCCCCATGTCGAACCACGGAGCGACATCCTGTGTGTAACGCCGTGCGCCGTCGCGATCGACGTATGCCCCAGACAGCACACCCGGGGCGGCATCCGGGTCGGCGAGCGCCACCGCGAGGCGGCACAGGGGCTCCTCATCGTCGAGGCTGAGGACCCGCTGCCAAGGGCCCTCTTGGGCGAGCGCTTGGGCGCAATTCCGGGCAGCGGCCGGGTCCTTCGGATCGAGCGCAATGACGCGCTCCACCCGTGGATGCCGCCGCACGAGGTCGACGGCCGCGGGTGCGGTCACCCAGACAATCCGCGCACCCGGGTACCGCTGCGCGAGGCCGGGAAGGATCGACGTGGTGCGCAGCACGTCGCCGAGGGCGCCGGTCTTCACGATCAGGATGGCGGTCATCGGGCGGGCAGTTTGTGGGGGGCGCGCGGCAAAGGCCAAGGAGGTTAATCGGCCCGGGGTCGACTGTCTCCACAGGCCGCGGGGTCCGGGTTTCGGTCAGCGTCCCGGCCACGCGTCCGGATCCCCCCCGCGGACGCGCGGCTTCCGGCCCCCAGGGCGGGCGGCTACCCTTCGCGCCCGCGCCGCGCGGCACCCCATGATGCGATCCCTCGTCGTCCTGCCCACCTACAACGAAGCGGAAAACGTGCTCCCGCTGTCACGCGCCGTGCTCGCCGCCGCGCCGGAACTCGAGGTTTTGGTCGTCGACGACGGGAGCCCGGACGGAACGGGAGCGCTGGTGGAGAAAGAGATGGCAACACAGCCGCGCCTGCGCCTGCTCCAACGCGGCGCCAAGCTCGGCCTTGGAACCGCGTACCTCGCCGGATTTCGCCACGGCATCGATCAGGGTTACGAGCGCGTCCTCACCATGGACTGCGACTTCAGCCACGACCCGCGTTACCTCCCGGACCTACTGGCCGGCATGGCGGACCACGACGTGATGATCGGCTCGCGCTACGTGCCCGGCGGTGGGATCGCGAACTGGCCGCTGCACCGGCGCGCCCTGTCGGCCTTCGCCAACAGCTACACCCGGGTGCTGCTGCGACTCGCGGTCAAGGACTGCACAAGCGGTTACCGCTGTTACGCCCGGCGTGTGCTCGAGCACGTCGACCCGTTCTCGATCCGCGGTTCGGGTTATTCGTTCCTCGAGGAAATGGTGTGGCGGGTCGAGCGCTCGGGATTTGCCATCGGCGAAACCCCGATCCTGTTCGTCGACCGCACGCGCGGTACCAGCAAGATCAACCGCAAGGAGATCTGGCGCGCCGCGTGGCACGTGCTCGAAACGGCGTTCCGCAGGGCGCCGGTGACACGCATTCCGCGGCGCGACTGATTCTCAGCCGATCGGGTAGATGATGAAGGCTGGCGTGGTTTTGAACGCCGGGTTCGGGAGGTTGTCGAGCTCCGCGTCGAGCAACAGGAGGTGGTCGCGTGTGAGTTGGAGCTCGCGCTCGTTCGGGTGCACGCCGGCCCCGATGCGGAAATCGACACCGGGTGTCTTCGTCATCTCGATGTGGGTGCCGAGCACCCACACGAGCGGCCGCGTGGCGGTGAAGTCCACGAGGCGCTGCACGCTGGCTTTGAACACGGCCCAGTTGCCCTGAGACTGCGCGCCGTTCACGTACAAACGCCCGGGATAGAGGCTGTCGCCGGTCAGCAGTGTGCCCGTGCGGCGGTCGTACAGCGCGATGTGAGTCGCTTGGTGGCCGGGGATGCCGAGCACGTCGACGATGCGGCCGCCAAGGTCGAGCGTCACGACGTCGTTGGGCCAGTTGGCGAAGCCAAAAAACTGCACGACCTGGGCGAGGGTTTTTCCAGCCACCACCGCTCCCGGAACGGCTGCGAACTGCGCGTCCGCCTGCACGTGGTCGCCGTGGGCGTGGGAATGCACAACCGTGATCGGCGGTGTGGGGATGCCGCGCACAGCGGCCCAGTTGGCGACGAGCCCGCTGACGGTGCTCGCGAGTTGGATGTTGCCCGCGCCCGTGTCGAGGAGCAGCGCCTTCGTCGCCCCCATCAGCAGGTAGAAAAACGGCGCTTCGAAGTTCGTGCAGATGGACTGCCGCAGGATGTAGAAGTCGGGGTTGTAGGCGTGGACTTGGATCTTGGTTTCGGTGCCGCAGTTTTCACCCCAGATCCACGTGGCCGGGAATCCGCCCCACTCCGGACCCGCCGCGCTGGTGGCGAGCAGAGCGTTGCTCGACGCGGCGGTGAGCGGCGCGCTCGACTCGAGCACCCACGCTTGTGCGAACAGCGGCACACCCGCGGGCAGAGTCGCGGGCCACTTGCCGACGAAGACCGCGCGTCCCGCCGCATCCGTGGCTCGCGGGACGACGACGTCCGGCGAAGGCACGAGCAGTCCGTCCAGGATCGGCAGATCGACACTCGACAGCCCCAGGACAAAAAACGCCGGGGCAAGGGGCGCTGCGGCCGCAACCCGCAGCTCAAACCACGCGCCCGGGTGGACACCGCCAAAACCGGCGAGGCTCGGGGCACCACCCGCGCCGGGTGAGGCCATGCCGAGGTCGGTCCAAGGTGCCGCCGCCGGTCCCTGAGCAAGGGCCGGAGCTGCGGCGACGGCGAGGAGCAAGCAGACGGACACGCAGCGCGCGGAGTGCATGCGCACGGGTTTCACCGGGGTGCGGGGTCGAGGGAGGCCGCTGCCGCGCGCGGATCCGCACAGGTTGGGCGGAGCGCGCGGTTCTGGGCGCGGGACGGCGATTTGGCGCTGCCCAGGGTAACCGTGCCCGCGCCGAGCGGGGGGTCGGCGCGGCCCGGTCCCGCGTCGCGAAGCATCCGGTCCCGCGTCGCGAAGCAATTCGGGCGATCGATTTCAGCGCAACCGGGTTGTTCGTCCGACGTAGGCGCGGATCGTCCTCGCACCTCATCCCGTCCTGCCATGCCCATTCCGTACGTGCTGCTGATCGCCGCTCTGGCCGCCGCCCTTGGCTATTTCTCGGCCCGCACCACCCTTGCCTCCCGCTACCGCCGGGAAGCGGCTCGGCGCGAGCGCGAGATGACGTCCGCCGTCGAAGAGCGCCTGCGTGCCTACGTCGCCCTTGAAGCGCAGGTCCGCCGCCTGCTCGGACGGATGGACGAGCTCGAGCAAGAGACCGCCAGCGGGCTGGCGCGGACCGGCATGCGGTTGCGCGACCTCGGCACCGCGGTGGCGGCTGCCGCGGGGGAAACCGTGGCGCCCGAACCCACCAGCACAAGTATGCAGCGCGCCGAACTGCACGGCGCCGGTCCGCAGGCCGCGGCACTCGACCTTTGCGACGCAGAAGAAGCTCTGGGTTGGATGGACAGCGCCGACAGCGCAGACAGCGCGGCGGTCGAAGTGCAACTCGACCGCGCGCCCGCCGCGACCGAGCCGTTCGCCAACCTGGACGCGTGGGAGCAGCGCATCGAAGGCCAAAGCGCCGAAAAACGCGCCGAACTCGACCGCCAGGAGCGCGTCGTCGCCGACCTGACGGCGCGCCTCGCCGGAATGCAGGCGAAGCTCGTGGAGAACGACAACGAGCGTGGCGCGAACGAGCTACGCTACGAGCTCGACCTGTGGCGCGAGCGCCACCTCGCACTCGAGCGCGAGAGCGCACAGGCCATCGCCCGCGTGCGTGCCCGCGCCGATCAGGCCGGGGAACTCGAAGCAGAGCTCGAAGAAGCGCTGACCCACGCGGAAAAGCGGAAAACACAGCTCGCGAGTCTGCACCACAGCAGCGCCGAGCAGCGCACGTCGCTCGAGCACCGAATCGGCGAATTGGAAGCCCACGCACGGGAGGAACAGCGTGGGCACGCGGAGAACGCGCGCGCGCTCGAGCGCCGCATCCGCGACCTCGAACCGTTTGTCGAACGCGAGCGCGCGGCGTGCGCGGAACTCGCCCATTGGCAAGCCACCAGCGAGCGCCTGCGCGTCGCAATGGACCAGTCCGCGGCAACCCACAACGAGCAGCTCGCGGCCTCGGCGACGGAGCTGCGCGAAGTTCGCGTGTGCCTTGAAGCAGAGCTCGAAACCCTCGACGGCCGCCGCATTGAGCAGGCTGGCGAACTGGCCGCACGCATGGGCGAGTTGGAGCGGCTGAGGCCGGAGCTGGAGCACGCGTGCCTGCGCGTCCAGGAGTACGGCACGTTGCTTGAGGAGCGCGCCGACCGCGTCGCATTTTTAGAGGCCGAGTGCGCCCAACTCGAGCGCAGCGTCGAATCCCGCGGAGCACAGATCGCGCAGGCGTTGGAAGAGCTGGAATCGGCCCGCGCCCAGGTGCAACACTGGCGCCAGCGCACCGAAGAAGCCGAAGCCGAGCGCGAAGCGCGTGTGCGTGAACTCGACACGCGGCTGGGTGACCTCGAAGAGCTCAGCGAGCTGCTGCGCGATGCAACTCAACTGCACCTCGGGCGCATCGGCGAGCTGGAGACCGAAGAAGCGCGGCTCGAGCGCGACCTGCTCGAGCGCACCCAATCGCTGACCGCGACCAAGGAGCGCCTGGAACAGGCGGAATTCACCCTGGCAACCGTGTCGAAGCTCCTGCGCGACGCCCACGCCAAGGGCGAGTGATCCGCGGCGCGAAGGCGTGCCCGGCGCAAACCCATCGAGGGCGATCCATAAACACCGAAGCGCCGCGGACTCGGCAACACCACAGCGCGGCGGTCCCGGCGGTTGGGATCCACGGTGCCAGTCTGCCGCGCGTCGGGCCGCGAACGGCTCCGACATGGCCTTCACGGTCGCAACACCCGTGGGAGGGCCCCCCGCCCGCGTCCATCCCCCGCCACGGGGACCACAGGGCCCACCGGCCCGACCCCGAAGCAAAGATGTGCACTCGGCCCCGCCGCGGCCTATGAGTTGCATATTCGTTGCAACGGTGTCGCCCGCCGCCCCGCGCTCGCCTGAGCGCTCGCCTGAGCGCGCGCCGTGCCGTAACCTGCCACCGCCCGCCCCGCCCCACGTGTTCGGATCCATCCACCTCGGCCGCATTCTCGGCATCAAGATCCGCGTCAGTTGGGTCTTTGTGCCGCTCCTCGCCGTGCTGGTGCTGGCGTCGGCCCAGGGCGGGCTGACGTCGATGTTCCTGTTGGCCAGCGTGCTTGGCTGCGTGCTCTTGCATGAGCTGGGCCACGCGCTCGCTGCGCAGCGTTACGGCCTCGAGGTGAAGGAGATCAAGTTCTGGCTCCTCGGCGGGGTCGCCCAGATGAGCGCGATCCCCGAGAACCCGCGCATCGAAGGGGTCATCGCGCTCGCGGGCCCTGCGGTCAACCTCCTGCTCGCCGGTCTTGCGCTCCCGTTGCTGCTGATTGGAGCCGCGGGTCACCTTCCGCCCACCGCAACACAACTCGTCGAGCTGTTTTTGGTGGTGAACCTCGCGCTCGGGATCTTCAACCTCCTACCCGCGTTCCCGATGGACGGCGGACGCCTCCTGCGCGCCGCACTCGCGACACGTTTCAGTTGGCTGCGCGCGACGGAGATCGCCGTCAAAACCGGTCGCTGGGTCGCGCTCGCCCTCGCGCTGTTCGGGATCTTCGCGCAGAGCGACGGCCTCTTCCTGTTGCCCATCATCGCCGTGTACGTGTGGTGGCAAGGGACGCTGGAACTGAGCGCGGTGCGCCTGCGCCACGGCGTCAACCCGTTCGGGCGCCTCTTCGCGCCGTTTGGCTTCGGAAACCAGGGCGCGTTTGGAGGCCAAACCCCCGAACAGGGCGGCGGCAGCTTCGAACCGGCGCAAGCCCCCGCGTGGAGCGCCGATCCGCACACGCCCGCGCCGTCCGAGCCCCACATGCCCGGAAGCGGCGCGCGCCGCCCGGCGCTGCTCGACATCGACGCGGTACCGCGCGGCGGCCTCACGGAGCGCGAAATCGAAGCGCTGGAGCGCTTCCCCGGACGCCTGCGTCGCGAACGCGACAGTTGACCGCCAGCTGGGAGCGCGGGCCTTCGGGCCCGCCTTTGAGCGCGGCGCGCTACAGGTTGCCCAACCGAATCGCGCCCGTCGGGCAGTTCTTTGCGCAGGCGTGGTCGCGGGTGCACTCGTAGTTCGAGAGCTTGCGCACGCTCGCCACGAGTCCGCGTGCGTTGAAGGCCTCGGTTTCGCAAACCATCTCGCACATGCCGCACCCCACGCACAGGGCGGGGTCGATGCGCACACTGACGTAGTCCCGGGGCACGACGGGACAGGCGAGGCCCTCGATCAGCTCCTGGCTCACGAGGTCGCGGGTCGCCGCGTGCGCGGTCAAAACCTTGATCGCTTCCTCTTCACCGAGGCGCACGATTTCGGGCACGTCCTGGAACTCGAAACGCCCTAGGTGGCCGACCTTCGGCTGGATCAGCGCCGTGCGCGTATCCACGTGCATGTGGAGGTTTTGTTCGGCGAGCACTTCTTCGGCGATCTCGAACGCGCGGAAAAGCGTTGTCGTCACGCGGCTCTTCCAGTTGGGTGCCTTGGATGTCGCTTTTACCGTCAAGTCCACGGCGATGATGACGTCCGGCCGCAAGGACTTCGCAAAGCGCAGCGGCACCGGGTCGACGATGCCACCGTCCATGTAGTTGTAGCCGCCGTGCTCGAGCGGTTCGAAAATGCCCGGCAGTGCGCAAGAGCTGTAAACCGCATCCACGAGCGACAGTTCGCCAAATCCGGGTGCGCCCCAAAAGACGGTGGCGCCGGTTTCGAGCCGCACGGCGTTGCAAAAGAACGGGACCGCGAGTTGCGCGAACTCTTTGCGCGGCAATATTTCCTCGAGGCGCGTGCGAAACGTGTCGCCGCGATACATGCTCGGCGCCCGCATGCCCTTGAGCAGCAGCTTCACGAAGTTGAGCCGGAAGTAGTGTTCCTTCTCGATCTTCGCGATCACCTCCTCCATGTGCTCCACGGAGAAACCACCGGCAGCCATCGCGCCCACCAGCGACCCGATGCTCGTGCCGACGATGGCGTCGCACGTGATGCCGAGGGTGCGCATCGCCTTGAGCACCCCGACGTGCGCCATGCCGCGCATTCCACCGCCGCCGAGCACGAGGACGACGCGCGGACGTGCCGCGAACGGCGCGCTACGGTCGTCAGGTCGAGGGGCGTTGTAGGGGGCGATCACGGGGTGCGAAAGGGGGTCGGGGCGCTATCGGCAGCCCCGCCCGATGGGCTATACGGGGAAACACCCCCGCGGCCGGGGTTCTCGGCCGCGGGGCTGGGGCGGGTGAACGCGGGCGAGTTGGCGGCGGCCGCCCGGCGTGCGCCCTGGACCCGTTTGTGTCAACGGACCGCGTCGAGCGTCCCGGGGCGGCGCAGCATCTTGTCGACCTCCCCCAGGTGCATTTCCTCGTCGTGGATCATCTGGCGCGCATACTCCTCGAGCATCACCGAGCGGCCCTCGACTTTTTGCAGGAGGTCCTGGTAGACGGTCAGGGAGCGCCCCTCGTGCTCGAGGGACTCGCGCAAAATGTCGCCGATGTCGTGGCGATGGGTCTCGAGCAGCGGCCCGATGCCCAAAGACGGGTGCCCGCCGAGCAGGGTGATGCGCTCACCGGCCTCCTGGGCGTGGGCGAGGGACTCTCCGGCCTGCTCACGCAGCCAGGAGACGATCGGGATGCGCCCGTAGCCAAAGACCGTCAGTGAGTAGTGCGTGTAACGCACGACGCCGGCGAGCTCGAGTTCGAGGATCTTGTTGAGGGTCGCGACGACGGCGTCGGTGTCAAGCGGTTCGTGGGCCATGGGAGAGCGCAGTCGCGGGCCAAAGCGCCCCTCTTCGAGTAGGCGCGGAACGGGCGGGTCGGGCAGGTCAGCGCGAGCGCGGACCGACTAGGAACAATAGGGCGAAGCGCGGGAGCGCTCAACGGAACTCGGGCTGCGCCCTTGTTCTTGGCCAGCGCCGACGCGCGGTCGTGTGGCGCATTCCTGGCCCTGGGACCGGCGATCGAGCGTGGAATCCCGGCCCCCGCTCGGGTCCAATCCCCTGTGGCGC
>Ga0163144_10001066_pt1 | contig 64987 bp, 48 predicted proteins | sample OliLak19BULKMAT1_FD_123175 | JGI IMG/M metagenome (GOLD analysis project Ga0163144, IMG submission 123175) | Freshwater microbial mat bacterial communities from Lake Vanda, McMurdo Dry Valleys, Antarctica - Oligotrophic Lake LV.19.BULKMAT1 | ecosystem: Environmental > Aquatic > Freshwater >...
CGACGCCAGCAGCCGACGCGTGGCGACGGATTGGAACGCCGATCTCGACAACCTCTGGCGCATGTCGACCGACGTGTGCATGCCCACGCCCGAGAAGACCTGGACGGAGACCGGCTTCGACGCCCCGCCGTGGAAGGGCGCCCAGCTCGGCGATCAGAAGATCGACGGCGTGCGCATCCGCCCGCTGCTGATGGCGCCGATCGAAGTCAGGTAGCCGTCGCCGCCATCCCGCGGATCAGGGCGCGGTGACGTTCGACGACCGCACCGTCGGCCACCGCGCATTCGATGAGGGTCGGACCGCCGCCGTGTGCGGCTGCGTCGAGCGCTCCGATCAATTCCGCGCGTGCGGAGACCGTGCGGTAGGACAGGCCGAACTGTGCAGCGGCATGCTGGAGTTCCAATCCGTGCGCCAGGTGCACCCAGCGCCGGTATCCGGGCACGCCGGCCACGGGCAGGAAATCGAAGATCGCCCCACCATCGTTGGCGAGCACGACGATGGCGCTGTGCGCGAGGTGGGCGCACAGCGTCTGCGCGCCGGGATCGCCAGCGGCGGCGGCCCGCCGCCACAGCGGCACGGCCGCGAGCGCCGACAGATCGTGCAGGAAGGCGAGATCGCCACACAGCAGCAGGCCGGGCCGGTTGACGCTGGTGCCGAGAAAGGTGGCCAGGGTGCCGTCGATGCCGTTGAGTCCGCGGTTGCTGTGCACGGCGGCAGGCAGGCGCAGCAGATGCAGGTTGGCGTGGCGCACCGGCATGCTCGATGCCAGGTGCAGCGCCGGAAAAGCGGGATGGTTGATCGCGAGGTGCGCCGCGAGCACCTCACCCCAGGGTTCGTCGACCATGGCCGCGACCAGACCGGCGCGGGCGGCGTGATCGCCAGCGCGCCAGCGCTGCGCCCAGGCCGCGTCGCCATCGTGGCAGGCGGCGCCGAGGGCGCGCCACGCCGCCGGTGACGGCCGGTGCAGCGCCGCCCAGGCGCGGGCGGTGAAATCGCGGTCGTGGTCGTCGGCACCACCATTTTCGATGAGCAGCAACGGACATTCCTGCCGTCCCAGCCATTCCCAGGTCGTGCGCGCCAGCGGCGGCTGACCGACCGCGATGACCAGTTCGGGCTGGGCGGTGGCGAACGCGCCGGTGAGCAGGGCATCGGCGGTGGCGATGGCGTTCGCGTCGCGCACGCCGCTGGGCGCGTCGGTCAGGAGCGGGAATCCGGTTACCTGCGCCAGCGTACGGATCTCCGCCGCGAGGTGCGCGCACTGCGCGCCGGCGACGATCAGGCCCCGTCGGCCCGGTTTGAGGAAGTCGAGCAGCGGCAGGGGGTCTCCGGCACCAGCGAGCACGGTGAACGGCCGCGATCCGCGACCGTGCAGCGCGGTTGCCGTCAGTCCGGGGGCCGACCATTCCGCTGCGCCAGGCGCCACCAGCGGATCGCGCAGCGGCACGTCGATGGCGAGCGGCCCCTGTCCAGCCTGGGCGGCGCGGCTGATGGTGGCACGCAGTCGACGCAGCACGGCGTCGTCGGCCACGGGCTCACCGAGATCGAGCTGCCGGCCGGCGAAGGCGCGCAGCGCGTCCCGTTGCGGCATCGCCTGCGGCGCTCCGCAGCCATGCAGTTCCCAGGGGCGATCGGCGGCGAGCACGATCAGCGGGATGGCCAGCGCGCGCGCCTCGGCCAGGGCTGGCGCGCAGTTGGCCACCGCCGTGCCCGAGGTCACGCAGACGACGGCCGGCGCGCCGGTCGCCCGCGCCAGGCCGAGCGCGACAAAGGCGGCAGCGCGCTCGTCGAGGTGCTCGTGGCAGCGACCGGAGAAGACGTCGGCGAGGGCGAACAGCAGCGGGCTGTTGCGGCTGCCTGGGCAGAGCACGGCGTGGGCGACACCGCCGCGCGCGAGTTCCTCGGCGATGCAGCGGCACCACAGGGCGTTGAGGGTGTCGTCAGGCACGGCCGGAGCATGCCCCGGCGGCGGGGCGACTCAATCCGGCCGGCGGCGCCGCGATTGCCGCGCGGGACTGCCCGCCGGGTCGCTCGCGGTCACGGGCGACGTGTCCACCTTGTCCGGCGACCGGCACCAGGGCGCCACCGGGCAGCGCGCGCACGCCGGCCGCCGCGCCGTGCAGGTATAGCGACCGTGCAGCAGCAGGTAGTGGTGGGCGTGGCGCAGGAAGCGATCGGGCGTGCGCGCGAGCAGCACGGTCTCGGTCTGAGCGGGCGTGCGCGTCGCCACCAAGGCGAGGCGGTTGGCGACGCGTTGGACGTGGGTGTCAACGGCGATGGTGGGCTGGCCGAAGGCTTCGTTGAGCACCACGCTGGCGGTCTTGCGGCCGACTCCGGGCAACGCCTCCAACGCCTCGCGCGAGGCCGGAACGGCGCCGCCGTGACGTTCGATCAGCAGACGACTGAGTCCGACCACGTTGCGCGCCTTGGCGCCCCACAGGCCGACGGCGCGGATGTAGGGGGCCAGTCCCGCGACGCCGAGCGCGACCATGGAATCCGGCGTGTTCGCGACGGCATAGAGCCGCGCGGTGGCGGCATTGACCGCACGGTCGGTGCTGTGCGCCGAGAGCACCACCGCCACCAGCAGTTCAAAGGTCGAGGCGTAGACGAGTTCGCAGCGCGGTTCGATGCACGCCGCCAGCGCGGCGTAGACGGTGACGACATCAGCATCCGGCAGCGCGCCGTGGTGAGCTGGACGCGTCGCCGCAGCACGTGCCGTTTTCTCGGAGCGGGCCGGCATGTCAGTTCCCATGCAACGGCCGCCAGCCGTCGCCGAGGAGATGCCCACCAGCGATCTCCAGGATGAAGAGCTGGGCGCAGGTGGTGCAGTTCCACACCTGGCGCAGCTGGGGTGGTCTGATCTCGGCGATGGTCGTCGCGGCTGGTGCGCTCTCCACCAGTTCGATCAGACCATCAGCGACGGCGGTGCGCAGCCGGCCGCCCAGTGCGCGCCAGTCGGACTCGTTGGTCACCGGGACCTGCTCGCAGAGCGCCGTGCATGCTCCGCACATGCCTTCAGCCACCCAGACGCACCGCGATCGATCGCGCATGCGCCTCCAGCCCCTCGGCGCGGGCCAGGGCGAGGCCGGCACCGGCGAGTTGGCGGAAGCCGGCTTCGTCGAGGTTGATCAGCGAGGTGCGGCGCAGGAAGGTGTCGGCGCCGATCCCCGACCACATGCGCGCGGTGCCGCCGGTGGGCAGGGTGTGGCTCGGCCCGGCGACATAGTCGCCGATCGGTTCCGGGCTCCACGGGCCAATGAAGATGGCGCCGGCGTTGACCAGCCGCGGCACCGCCGGAGCGGGGTCGCGGATGAGCAGTTCGAGGTGCTCGGGGGCGATGCGGTTCGACAGGGCGATGGCCTGGTCGAGGTCGCGACAGCGCACCAGCACGCCGAAGCGGCGAACGCTCTCCGCGGCGACCGCGCGGCGCGCGTCGGGCAGGGCTGCGAGCTGGCGGGCGAGGGCGGCCTGGATCGGCGCGGCGGGCGCATCGCCGATGGTCAGGCACACGCACATGGCGAGCACGTCGTGCTCGGCCTGCGCCAGCAGATCGGCGGCGACCCAGTCGGGGTCGACTGATCCGTCGGCGATGACCAGCACCTCGGACGGCCCGGCGAGCATGTCGAGATCGCAGCGGCCGTAGGCGTGGCGCTTGGCCAGGGTGACGTAGATGTTGCCGGGGCCGACGATCTTGTCGCAGGCCGGCAGGGTGGCGGTGCCGCAGGCCAGGGCGGCGATGGCGGGGATGCCTCCGACCGCATGCACCTCGCTGACGCCGACGGCGTGGGCGGCGGCGAGCAGTTCCGGAGCCAGGGTGCCATCGGCGCGCGGCGGACTGACCAGCACCGTCTCGGGCACACCGGCGACCGTGGCCGGGACCAGGTTCATGATCACCGATGAGAGCAGCGGCAGACTGCCCTGCGGACCGCCAGGCACGTAGGCGCCGACCCGGCGCAGCGGCGTCCAGCGGGCGCCCAGGGGCTGGTCGAGAGCGGTGCCGAAGCTGCGCGGCAGCAGCCGGCGCTGGTAGGCCTCGACCTGGGAGATGGCGGTGAAGATGCCGGCGCGCAGCGCGTCCGGGCAGGCATCCCAGGCCGCGCGCAGGACGTCGGCGCCGATGCGCCGGCGCGCCGACGGCACCGCAAAACCGTCGAAGGCGGTGGCATAGCGTTCGACCGCGGCGTCGCCCTCGCGATCAACCGCGGTGAAGACCTCGCTGATGACCTCGTGGACCGAGAGGTCGCGACCGAGGACGCGGCGATAAAAAGGCCGGGCCTTCACCTCGGCCTCGTCCTCCAGGCGCTGGAAGCGGCGCGCGGCGCTGCCCAGCAGTTCGCCCAGGGCGGGATCGTCAGGAGCGAGGTCGCGCAGCATGCGGCTGGGATGCTAGCAGGCTGCTGAAGAACAGCATCCTGCTAGCATCCCAGCGGCTTGCTGCGCACTACGCGGGCGGTCGCGGTGTTGATGACGGCGATGGCGCCGTGCTATTTCACCGGTTCAGCGAAGACCATGCGCCCGCTCGCCGTGGTGTGCAGGCGCAGCACGGTGCAGCGCACGCGGCTTCCGACGTGGAGGGCGCCATCGGCGACGATGACCATGCTGCCGTCGTCGAGGAAGCCGACGCCCTGGCCCTTGGCCTCGCCGGCCTTGTCGATGCGCACGCTGAGCACCTCGCCCGGCCGTACCTGCGGCGCGAAGGCGGCGACCAGGCCCTGGAGATCGATCACGCCGACCCCTTCGGCGCGCGCCAGGCGGACCAGTTCGGCGTCGCCGGCGACCAGACGTCCGCCTTCCAGCCGGGCCAGGCGGATGAGCACATCGTTGAGCCCGCTGGCGTTGGGGATCTCGGTCTCGTCGATCTCGACCGTGGGATCACCCAGTGCGCGCAGCTCAGCGAGATTCTCCAGCGCCCGCCGGCCGCGCGCCTGGGCGGCGGCGTCTTCGCCGGCGACCAGCGCCTCGCAGTGGGCGAGACCGGCGCGCGGCAGCAGCAGGCGCTGGCTGATCAGTCCGGCACGCACCATCGCCACCAGCCGGGCGTCGGCGAGGGCACCAGGATCGACCACCAGCGCGCCGGTTTCGACGCGGTCGGAACGGAACTCGACGAACGGCACCACCAGGCGGAAGCGATCGGCGCCGCGTAGCACGGTGATCAACACCAGGTACGTGGTGACCAGCGCCAGCGGCATATCGACGTTGCGGTAGAGCTCGCCATCCTGCAACGCCTGCTTGAGCACCAGGAGTTCGAGCAGCGACAGCAGCAGGCCGGCGGCGAGGCCGACCAGGAAGGCGACCAGGCTGCGGGTGAACTTGCGCCGGAAGGCGTGTTCGGCGGTGATCAGGGTCAGCGCCACGCACAAGCCGAGCAGGCCGCCGAAGACGCCGCCCAGCCATGGCGTGGTGGTGCTGTAGTAGTTGATGCCCTTGAGGAAGCCGATCAGGGCGGCGGCGACGACGAAGAACAGGCGCAGCGAGGTGATCAGCATGGACGGCGGCTGACGCTATCGGTGGCCTGCACGCTGGCTACTTGGTAGTGCGAGGTCCGCAGCCGGTTGCGATGGGCGTGGTGTCGTGGGTGAAGCGATCGTCGCGCACCGCGATCAGGCGTCGCCCACCGCAGCGACGACGGCATGACTGACGCCGCCGAAGAAGCTGCGCCAGCGTGGCCTGGCGAAGCCGCTGCGGCGCAGCAGGGCATCGGCCTCGGCGGCGGTGAGGAAGCGCTGCACGCTGTCGTGGAGATAGCGATAGGCGGCGCGGTCGCCGCCGACCAGGCCGCCGACGAGCGGGAAGGTCCAACGCGCGAAGCCGCTGTAGAAAGCGCGCGGGAACCACGACGCCGGTCGGAAGAACTCCAGGATCAGCAACTGGCCACCGGGTGCGAGCACACGGCGCAGTTCACGCAATCCGGCGGCGGGATCGTCGAGGTTGCGCCAGCCATAGGCGATCATCGCGAAATCGAAGGCGCCGCTGGCGTAGGGCAGGTGCAATGCGTCGCCGACGGTGGCGGTGCAGGCGCGTCCGGCGCGCTTGGCGGTGCCGGCCAGCAGCATGGGCTGGCAGAAGTCGCAGGCGTGCACCTGCGCCGCCTTGCCCTGGTCGAGAGCCGACAGCGCCAGATCGAAGGTGCCGCAGGCGAGATCGAGCACGCGTCCCGGTGAACCCTCGACCATCGCCAGCGCGCTGCGCCGCCAGGCGACATCGCGGCGCGCCGACAGCACGCGGTTGAGCAGGTCGTAGCGCCCGGCGATGCGGCCGAAGAGGTCGCGGACGGCGGTGGACATGGCGGGCAGGGTGGCGGGGCGGCGGCAGAGACCAGGGGCGCTGGCGCCGACCGCTCAGCGATGCGGCAACGGCATGGCGGCTGATCGCGGCGACGACTACCAGTCCTCGTGTTCGTGGATCACCTCGCCCAGCCAGCGCAGGACATCGGCGAGGGCGTCGAGGCCGTGGCTGCGCCAGGGCGCCAGGACATGGAAGAAGGCGAGGTCGGGCAGACTGGCGGGATCGCCGGCGCCGGCGCGCAGGGCGGCCAGGGCGGGCATGGTGCGCTCGGCGGTTTCGGCCACGGTGGCGAGATCGGTCGCGATGTCGGCGGTGATCGCCTCGACGTCGAGGTCGAGGACGTGGTCGAGCCGCCGGTAGGCGGTGTCGATGTGGATGCTGCGGAACCACGGCCCGATGCGTTCGATCCAGGCCCGTGCCAGCAGGCGGCGGTCGATCGTCCCGGCCGGAAAATCGCGGTGGGGGGTGATGGCGCTGGCCATCACGAAGTGCAGCAGGCGGGCCTCGGCGCGGTGCAGGTGCAGCTTCAACGCGGTGAGCTGCTCCTCCCAGCGGTGGAAGACCGCCAGGAAGCCGAGTTCGCCCTGGCAGACCTGGTCGAGATCGGCGAGCCACAGCGCCTGGGTGCGACGGACCGCGTGCAAGGAGAGCACCAGGTCGTTAGGCGGTCGTTCATCGGCTTCGAGGCGCTCGTCGTCCACGCGCGTCAGCACAGCGGGCCCGCCCAGGCTGGCAAGGGGGTCCCTGCCAGGGCGCCCGCAAGGTCGGGGCAACACGCAGGAACAACCGGCCGCAGATTCCGCAGATCACGCTGATTCGAAGGCTCAGCTCAGCAGGTCGCTGAGCGGCCCATTCTGGAACTCGCGACCCAGTGCCCGGTCGGCCTGTCCGAAGCTGTCGCGGGGTGAGCCGATGGCGTGCAGCAGCGTCGTGTACAGGCAGCCCATGGTGCGGTGGCCGCCGCGTCCATAGCGGGGATATTCCAGGTAACGCCCGCGCGTCTTCAGCCGGCCGCCAAGATCGCCGAGGATCAGCGTCGGCCATTCCCAGCAGGTCGCGTGATGGGCGTTGGCCGAGTCGCTGAGGTAGATGATGGCGGTGCGGTCAAGCATGGTGCCGTTGCCTTCGGGCACGGCTTGCAGCTTGGCCGCGATCTTCGCCATCAGGCCGATGTGATAGCGGCGGATGATCAGCGCCAGTTCGTCGCCGGTCTTGCCGTTGGCGCCGACGCCGTGGCCGATCTGGTGCTTGTCGATGGTGATGCCCAGGCCCTTGAAGGTGACCTCGAAATACCGGCCGCCGCAGCCGCTGGCGATGGTCAGCACATTGGTCAGGCCGGCGATGAGCGCCGCGGTTCCCAGTTCGACGTGGGCATCCAGACGTTCGGTTTCGACCAGCGAGGTGTAGTCAGGCCCAGGTTTGGGGGAGCACTCGCGCAGGCGGTCGGCGCGTCTGGTGATCTGATCGTGGCGGCTGCGCATCCCGGCGAGTGACGCTTCGTAGACTTCCAGCTTGGCACGCTCCGGTCCGGCCAAGTGCTTCGACACGCGCTTGAGATCACCGACCAGAAAATCGAGCAGGTTGGCGTTCGCCGCGAAGGATTCGTTGGCGCCGTCGGCGACGCTGCCGAACAGCGCGAAGTGCGCCGCATCCGGCTGGCACATGGTCGGCAGCGCCTGGCCGACGTCCCAGGCCGAGATGTTCTGCACCAGCACTTCCTTGGGATTGTTGGTGATGCCCAGGCCGACATGCGAGAACGGTGCCGGCAGGCCCTTGGCGAGTGCGGCATCGATGGTCTCACCTGCTGGTCCGCGTTGACCGCCGTACATGCCCAGGGCGCCGAAGTTGACCGAATGCCCGCCTTCGCACACGCGCCCGGACAGACCCTGGACGATGGCGAGGCGATCCTTGAACGGCGCCAGCGGTTCGAGGCAGAACGGCAGGGCGTGCGCAGCGAGTCCCACCTCACGAAATACCTGCGCATCGGTGACGTGGCCCTCGTTGGAATTGATCGCGGCGTGCGGGCGGACCACGCCCGGCGGAACGAAATGCTGGGCGCTGATGCCGTTGCCTTCGACCAGGAAAACCACGCGGCGCGGCAGTTGCGCGGCCACGCCGGATTCTTCGGCGGCCAGACGCGTGAGAATCGGTCCCAGCACGCTGGCGCCGGCGCCCAGGGCCAGGTTGGCGAGCAGACGTCGGCGGGTGGCCGGGACAGCGGCGCGGTGGAAATCGAGGTGATGGTGCATGGGCGATGTCCGTCCGTGGTTCAGCGCGGTGGCGCGGCGGCGGCGTGGTCGGCAGCTTGCTTGTCTTGCGCGGCCTTGGCCGCCTTCGCTTGAGCGAGCGCTTCCTGCTTGAGCCGGTAGGCCAGTTGGCCGTCCCAGGTGCGGCGCTGTTCCGCGGTCATCAGATCGATCGTGAACGCGACCTGGGGCAGATCGGCCTTGAGTTGGGCGAGGTCGTCCGCGCTGAGGTCGACACCGCCCAGGGTGAGCGCGGTGAGCCGCGGCAGCGCCTTCAGCCGGTTCAGGCTGCCGGCGTAGGTGACCACGGTGTTGTGGATGGCCAGCTTGCGCACACCGGCCAGCGAGGTCAGGTGAAGCACGCCGGCTTCAGTCAGCACCGGTGCGCCGGTCGCCCAGAAAGCGACGTCTTCCAGGGTGCGGTTGCCCGCCAGCGCCTTGGCCGCGCGATCATTCGCCGCGCCATGGCCGAGCCGGATGCGGCGCAGCTTGGGCGAGGTGGCGATGAGGCCGATGCCATCGCCGATCAGGTGATTGTCGCTGGTGAGTTCTTCGAGCGCGGGATGCGCGGCGAGCGCCTGCGCGATGCCCTCGCCCAGACGACAGTGGGTGAAGACCAGCCGGCGTAGCGCGGTCATGCGCGCAAACGCGTTGACCGAATCGCCGTCGGCGTGGCAGCCTTCCAGCACCAGGGATTCGACCCGCATGGTCCCGAGTCGCGTCAACCCGGCGGCATCGACGAACGCGCCCGAGCAGGTGAAGCTGGTGACCGGCAGCTCGGCGATGGCCGTCCACTGGGCGTCGCTCAGCGGGTCCTTGCTGCGGATCGCCAATCCGCGGCCGATGGCGCCGGGAAAATTGCGCCAGGCTGCGTCGATGCCCTGCAACGCCGCGGGGATCGTCGGGACGGGATCGGCGGCGCCGGCACACGTGCCGACGACCAGCAGCGCCAGGACGGTCCACGATCGACGGTTCATCGGCATGGCGGGGATCTTCACGGGGCCGTGGGCAGGGAGCGGTAGAGGAACGAGTCCGAAGCGAGCAGGGCGACGATCAGCGCCTTCATGCTGCCGCCACTGGCGACATACGCCTGATCGGCCTCGCGAAGCGACGGCGCGTCGCCCAGGTTCTCGGGCCGGCCCATCCAATAGCGGAAGGCGTGACGCACGAAGACCTGACGGACGCGCGGCGAAGCGGCCAGGCGCTGGATCAACTCATGGGCATTGGCCACCGGTCCATCAAGCGCGGGATCGCCGGTGAAGGTGATGGCGCCCTGGGCGTCGAGCGGCGCCTCTCTCGTCGCCGTGGTTGGCGGATCGCGCCTGGGATCACGTCCGGGAATCGGTGGTCGGCTCGGATCGTCGACCGTCTCGCTGGTGCGGTAGCGCCCGAAATGGTCGAACTGCTCGAAGGCCAAGCCCAGCGGATTCATGCGCTGATGACACGACCAGCAGTACTCCGCCTCGGTCACGCGCAGGCGTTCGCGCAGGGTGATGGTGCGATCAGCCGGCAGCACGGCGCAGACGGTGATGGGCACATCGGGGATGGTCTGTCCGAGCAGGTGCTCGCGGATCCATTTTCCGCGACGGATGGCGTCGTTGTTGAAGTTCTGGCTGCGCGCGACCAGCCAACTCGGCTGGGTCAGGATGCCGCCTCGCTGGTCGGCCGGCAGCGTGACCGGCTGCATTCCCGCCGGCCATGCCGGCAGGTTGTAGGTGAGATGGTTGCGGGTGTTGGGATAGACCGGCTCGCCGGTGTTCTTCTCCAGGTTCCAGCGGCTGCCGATGAAGGATTCCCGTGTGGTCAGCAGCTCCTTCAGCACCTCGCGGTCACGCAGCAGGATGACCTGGATCAACTGATCGGTGTCGCCGACCAGGGCGGGTGCGTAGAAGTGCTCATTGAGCGCCTTGTCCTTGAACACATTCGGCGCCGAGGTGTAGGCGAAGTATTCCTGGAAGAAGCGCAGGATGCGCGGGTTGTCCCGCAGTGGACGCTTCAGCAGCGTGCGCACTTCGGCCTCCACCCCGGCGCGGGTGTCGAGCGCACCCTTCCCGGCGCGCTCGCGCTGGTTGTACTCCATGGGCCGATCGCCCAGTGCGCTGGTGATGGCGGCAGCGATCTCCACCGGCGACAGGCGGCGCCGGCCAAGCGCGTCGACCGGGCCGCGGCCGAGTTCGAGTCGGAACAGCGCCTCCGGCTGCATGAGCATGGCGCTGATCACCGCCCGGGTCGCGGCAGCGGCGGAGAGGTCGCTGCGGGTCTTGCGGTAGAGGGCGTACAACGCCGTGAATCCGTCGTCGTCGGGAAGTTCGGAGCGCAGGAAGGCGAACAGATTGCCGAGGAAGCGCGCGAACTCCTTGCGCTCCGGCACCGCCATCGGGTCGAGCAGCGGGGCGAAGCCGCGGTTCGCGCCCTTGTCCATCACCACCTGCCCGCCTTCGAGATGATGGGCGGTGAGACCGCCGGCGATGCGCGAGGCGTTGCGGATGAGCGTCGACAAGGTGCCGGCGTCGATGGTGTGCCGAGCCGACAGGTCGAGGAAGCCCTCGGCCCCGCCGACACTCATCGGCTGGGACAACGGATTATCGCCGGGATTGAACTGATTCAGCGCTGACAGGTATAGTTGCGGACTGAGCCGCCACAGGCGCGGCGGATTGTTCAGCGGCGCGGTGATCGGCGCGCTGAACAGCAGCGCATGGTCGAGGTGGTTGCCGGTGACCTCGGCATCGAGCTTGGCGGTATCAGTTCCGACCTGACGCAGTTCGGCCGACAGCCAGGCCAGCACCCGCGCGGTGGCCTTGGCCTCGGGCTGTGGTCGCGGTGCCGGTGGCATCTCGCCCAGCTTGAGCTGGATGCCCGCCTTCAACCACAGGGCTGCCGACAATGCGGTGACGGCGCGGACGTCGAGCTGCGTCAGTGCCACGCCACCCTTGGGTTTCGCGCCGCTGTGGCATTTGGCGCAGTGCAGTTCGAGGAACGCGGTGATCTCGCGGCTGTCGATGCGTTCGGCAGCGCCGGCGGGCGCTGTCGTACCCAGCAGCATGATCGCCAACGCCAGCCATCGGGCATGACCAGCGCCGCGGCTGCGGTCAGGGCACTGCGCGGTTATTTCCATCGGAACAGGTCGCTCTGCACCACCGCGTGGATCAGCGAGCGCAGTCCGAAGTCCTGGTCGGCGGTCTTGACCAGCGCATCGATCGCCGGCTGGTCGATGGCGGTGGCGGGTGCACCGGTGGCATAGGTCACCAGGTGACGAGCGACACCGCGGGCGAGCAGTTCGGGTTTATCGGCCAGCAGGGCGCGCAACTGCGCGATGCCGCTGAACGATCGTCCGCCCGGGATCATTCCGCTGGGATCGACCGCCAGGCCGTCGCGCCAGGTCTTCTTGTCGGGCTCGCGGTAGCGGATGCGGAAGCCGCCGGTGACATCGAAGCTTTCGAGCGCGAATCCATAGGGGTCGAAGCGGGCGTGGCAGGCGGCGCATGAGCCCTTGCTGCTGTGCAGGGCCAACTGCTCGCGCAGCGTGGTGGCGCCACGGATGTCGGGTTCGACAGCGGGGATGTCGGACGGCGGAGGCGGGATCGGCGTGCCGAGCAGACGTTCAGCGACCCACACGCCGCGCTTCACCGGCGACGTGCTGGTGCCGTTGGCGGTGATCTTCATCACCGCCGATTGCGTCCACACCCCGCCATGTGGCGAGTCCGGCGGCAGCGTCACCTGACGCAGGTGCGAGCCGACCACGCCCTTCAGGCCGTACAACGTGGCGAGCTGGTCATTGACCAGCACCCAGGGCGTCGCCACCAGATGACGGACACCGAGGTTCTCGTCGAGCAGCTTGCGGAAGGTGGCGTAGGTCTCCTGGGCGCTGGAGAATTTGAGATATTCGCCGTAAGCGGGGTAGAGGTGGGAGTCTGGGGTGGTGTCGTTGAGTGCGCGCAGACCCAGCCACTGGTCGACGAAGTCGCGGCTGAAGCGCTGCGAACGGGGATCCTTCAGCAGGCGTTCGGTCTGTTCGCGCAGCACCGAGGCGTCGCTCAGGCGGCCGCTGCGGGCGACTTGCATCAGTTGGTCGTCCGGCGTCGAGTTCCACAGGAAGTACGCCAGCCGCGACGCCAGGGCGAAGTCCGACAGCCGGCCAGGAGCTTCGATCACGCAGAGGAAATCGGGCGTGGTCATCAGTTCGGTCACCTGGTCGAGGAACGCCGCCTCCAACGGCACGCCGGCGTCGATGCGCCGGGCGATTGCCTCCAAGTTCTCGACCAGCTCGGAAGCGGTGAGGTCGCGGCGGAACAACCGGGCGCCGACCCGTGCGAAGGTGGTCTGCATCAGCGCGAGGAAGGCGCCTCGGTTCACCGCCTTCGATTGGTTCTTGCCGCTCGCCGTCACCTGCTTGGCCTTGCGCAGCTCATCGCCGAGCGCCGGCGGCAGATCCGCGGTCAACCAGTGATCGCCGGCCAGCGGCAGCGCCGGGCCTTCGATCTCCATCCACTGCACCGCCAGTCCGGGGCCTTTGCAGTTCTTGGCCTGTGAGTTCTTCGGCACCTGCACCCCGATGCCGAGCGGGATCGGGCGGATACCGGAACCGGCCCTGAGATCGACCACGGTCTCGACCACCGCGGCCTTGCCGGGTGGCGCCTCCATCACCGCCAGGAGTTCGAGCGACTGCGGGTAGGAGTTGGTGTTGCCGGCGTACAGGCCGAATGGCATCGGCTTGTCGGTCTGGTAGCCATAGACCGAGAAGCGCACCTTGTGCCGGCCGGCGACCCGCGTCCCCCCGAACTTGAGCCGACCCGAATTGACGTCGGAGTTGAACGACACCATGGTGCCGCCGTCGAGGACCAGGGTGTGTCCAGGCGACTGGCCGCTCTCCATCGCTTCTGCGCGCACCACGCGCTGGGTGTCTTCGGGTCGTGGCGCCCGCAGCATCCATTTTTTCAGCAGGTCGTCGGCGAGGGAGAAATAGCCGAAGGCGCCGTCCGCCGACATCGGTAGCGCGCCAGCGACCTTGTCATAGCCATCGACGCGTCCATCGGATGGCAGGTGGGCATCGACGGTGGGACGGATGCCGAACAGATCCTCGATGGTATTGGCGTATTCATTCCGGCTCAGCCGGCGCAGCTTCGCGCGTCCGACCTGCCGCGTTGACGCCAGCATCAGCGCGCTGCCCTCGCCGCGGATCCAGGCCGTGATGGTCTGGCGATCGCTCGCCGACAGCGGCTTGGCGTCCTTGGGCGGCATCTCACCGCTGTCGAGCTGCTCAAGCACGCGGAACCACAGGTCGCGATCAGCCGCGAGCTGCTCGGCGCTGCGCGGCGTCGAGAGATTGATCTTGGCCTTCTGCTTCTCGGCACCGTGGCATTCCGCGCAGCGGGCGTTGAGGATCGGCAGCACGCGAGCGCTGAAACTGCCGGTGGCATCGCTGGCGAAGACCGCGACGGCGGAGGCGAGGAGCGCGGTGACGGTACGGGCGAGAGGGGTCATGGTGATCCTGGGCATGGGAGGCTCAGACCAGGCCGGCGATGGGTTTACTGCCGGATCCGAAGCTCGAGAGTTCGATGCCGAAGCGTTGCAGCATGCTGACATAGAGCTGCGCCAGCGGGGTGTTGGCCTTACGATCGCCAGCGATGTGCTGGCCATGCTTCCAGCCGCCACCGGCGAGCAGGATCGGCAGGTTGCTGGTGCCGTGGCCGCTGGCGTCGCCGAGGTTGCTGCCGATCAGCACCTGGGTGTGGTCGAGCAGGGTTCCGGCGCCGTCCTTGGTATCGCGCAGGGACACCAGGAAGGCGCGGAAGGTCTCCATCTCAGCGCGCTCGACCGTGCGCAACTGCTCAAGCTTCGCAGGATCCTTGCCGTGGTGGGTCAGGCCGTGGTGGCCGATGGTCACCCCCTTGATCGGGGGAGTCGGCTCGGCGCCCTTCAGCGCGATGGTGACGACGCGGGTGGAATCGGTGCGCAGCGCCAGGCGCGCCAGCAGGAACAGCGCGTTGACGCGGCCGATCAGATCGCTTTTGTCGGTGCTCTCGTTGGGCGCCTTCTCCTCGACCACCGGCTTCGGCCGGCGAACCCAATCCTCGTTGGCGTGCAACTGGCGTTCCATCTCCCTGACCGCCTCGTTGTAGTCGGCGATCTGCTGCTGGTCCTGGGCGCCAAGCTGTCCCTTCAGCCCCAGTAACTGATCGCCGAGCCGGTCGAGGATGCTCTGCCCGCGTTTCAGACGCGCGACCTCGGCTTCCACCTGCTGTGGTTTCCCGGCCAGGAACAAGCGCGAGAAGATGTCACCAGGCCGCTGCAAAGGGGGGATGCCGGCTCCGCTGGCGGTGTAGCTCAGCCCCGGACCATCGTCGGTCGCCATGGTCAGCATGGGGAAGCGGGTGGCGGCACCGACGTGTTTGGAGGCCAGCACATCGAGCGAGATGGTGTTGCGGAAGGTCGGCGAATTCGGCTGTTTGGCGCTGGTCAGGAAGCACGACTCCGACGCATGGTCGCCGCCGATCTGGGGATGCGCGATGCCGGAAAAGATGGTGAACTGGTCGCGCAGATCGCCGAGCACCGCGCTGTACTCGCTGGCCTCGTAGTCGCGCCCAGGCTTTTGCGGGAAGAACGATGGGCCGTAGAACCCGAAGTTGGCGCAGATGTTCACCAGCCGTCGCGGGGTCGCACCGGCGGCTGCTGCCGGCTCGGCCCCGGCCAGGCTTTCCAGCCACGGCAGCGCGAAAGCCACGGCACCGGCGCGCAGGATGGTACGGCGGCAGAGTCGATCGCTGTTCATGGTCGTCCTTCGTCCAGGTCGCGTTCAGGGTTTGGCTTCGGCGTAGATCGACTGCACCGCCAAGGTTCCGTCACTGCGGTGCCAGGCACGGAAGGTCAGCACGTCACCAGCAGCCACCATCGTCACCAGCGCAGCGCGGTTCTGCTGGAGGTAAGCGGTCTCCAACGGGGCGATGACGGCGAAGGCGTTGGGCAGCGTCAGGCGGGCGCTCTCCGCCGTGACTTCGGGCGCTGGCTGCGTGGGCAGGTACCAGGGTGCGCCCCAGCGCCAGGTGTCAGCGTCAGCACCGGTGGGGATGAGCAGCACCCCCGGTGACGCCGCGCTGACGCGACGGCAGATGGTGGTCATGGTCAGCGCGTTGCCGCCATCGCCCAGCACCGGGAAGATCGTCGCGCCCCAGCGCTGCTGGGCATAGGCGATCTTCGCCTGCACCTCGCGTACCGGATCGTCGACCCGCCGGAGCACCAGACCGCCGCTGGCGGGATGGTCGGCGGCCTCGGTCCGCACCACCACACCGACGGCGAAGCCGGCCGCGCGCAGACGTGCGAACATCGCGTCGGCGACCACCGCCATCTCCGGTGCCAAGTCAGCGAGCTGGCGCGGATCGCCGACGTACCCCGGCCCTTCCAGGTCCCAGAACACCACGCCCTGGGCGCCGACCTCGTGCAGGTTGGCGATGGTGTGGTCGATCACCGTGTCGAGTCGGTGATGGAAATCCGCCAGCCCGGCCGGGGTGGTGACATCGATCTTCGCTTCGCCGAGCCAGCCGCGCGGATTGCTGCGCCAGCCGGCCTGGTCACGGCACAGCATCATCACGCCCAACGGGCGGCGATCATTCCAGCGCAGGTCGGGCAGGCGGGCGATCGCCAACGTCTTGCCGGTCTCCGCCACCATGCTCTGTCCGGGACCGATCTCCAGGCTGCCGGCGGCGCCGTCGACGACGCGCACCCGGCCCTCGTCGACCTCGACGCTGGTGCGTGTGGCATCGGCGGTGGCGGCGAAGCGCGTGCCGATGACGTCGAGGGTGGCGTGCTGGGTGGCGACGCTGAGGCGACGCGACGGCGCCTGGTGGGCAACCACGGCATTCAGCGAACCGGACTCCAGCCGCACCAGCACGCCGGCGGCCCGATCGTGCAGCGTCAGCGTGGTCCGACTGCCCAGGCTGAGCACGGTGTCCTCACCGGACAAACGCAGTTCCAGACCCGCGCCGATCGCCACCGCGAGGCGCTCCCCGGCACGGATCTCCAATCCGGCTCGGAGTGGCTCGCTGCGCTGGTCGGAGTGATGCAGCCGGCCGGCATCGCCGGTGGGGGCATGCACGTCCGCGATGCGGGCAAGAACGGCAGCGTTGCCCAGCCGATGCAGCAGCCCCCAGCCGACCGTGCCCAGCAGCAGCGCCGCACAGGCGGCCAGAACCAGGCGTGGACGACGCCACCACGACATCGGCGGCCTGACCTGGGTGGCCGCGGCCGGCAGGGTGGTGGTGGCGGAAAACGGATGCTGACGGAGCTGGATCTCGTGGTTCACCGCGATCCAGAACAGTCGGCAGGCATCCGCTTCCGCGCGCAGGTGGCGTTCGAGCGTGGCCAGAGCGTCACCCCGGAGGGTTCCCTCCAGGTAGCCATCGACCAATTCCAGCAGTGCCGCGCGGTCGGTCATGACGCCAGACCCAGGCGCGACAGCACGCATTCCCGCAGGGCGCGACGAAGCCGCGACAGCAGCACATGCACGACATTCGGCGCCTGGCCCTGCCGGTGGGCGATCTGCGCCGGCGTCAGCCCTTCGCCATACGCCATGGCGGTGAGCTGGCGCTGCGCGGGCGACAGGCGTTCGATGCAGCGGTGCAGGGCGTCGCGTTGGCTCTGCCAGGCGTCGACATCGGGGGCGACCGCGGTCAGCGCCGCCAAGGCCTCGACCGACAGCGTGGCGCGGTCACGCCGGCGGTCGCGCAGCAGTTCCAGGGTCTTGAAGCGGGCGATGGCCCGGGCCCAGGCCGCGAAATCGCTGCCCGCTTCGAAGGTGTCGGCGCGCTTGGTGACGACCAGGAAGACCTCCTGGAGGATGTCCTCGGCGAGCACCAGATCGCCGCAGATGCTGGCGATGAAGCCGTGCAGCAGACCGGTATGGCGGACGAAGAGCTGCTGCACCTGCTCGGTATGGGTCGGTGGCATAGCTACCAAGCATATGTCGCGAATGCGGTCGACCTTAACCACCAACTGGCCAGACCGGCCCGCCAAGGGGCGTTCGGGCGGATCCGGACCCTGCCCGCATTGGCAATTCCGGCATCTCCGGGCTACCCTTCCCCGCATGGTCGATCTGTTCAGCCGCTTCACGCCGGGAACCAAGCCCGGCCCTCCCGATGACGATTCGGGCCTGGGCTATGCCAGTCGGACGGGCAGACCGGCGGGTCAGCTGGGCGAGGCCGAACTGCTCGCCGCCGTCGATCGCGTGCCGCCCATGCCGGTGGTGGTCAGCCGCATCCTCACCCGCGTCGGCGACAGTGAGGCGTCGGTCGGTGACATCGTCGATCTGGTGCGCCAGGACATGGTCATCGCCGGCCGTCTGCTCCATCTCGTCAACAGCCCGTTCTACGGCTTGTCGCAGCATGTCAGCTCGATCCCCCAGGCGCTGTCGCTGATCGGCTTCGCCAGCGTCAAGAGCCTGGTGCTGGCGGCATCATTCACCCAGCTGCTCGAGGTCGACCTCTCCGCCTATGGCTTCAGCGCGCGCGGACTGTGGCGCCATTCCATCGCCACTGCCGCGGTGGCGCGGTCGATCGCCCAGCGCAGCGGCCTGACCGGCGATGCGGTCGAGGAACTCTTCGTCGCCGGGCTGATCCGCGATGTCGGCATGCTGGTGCTGGCGCCGTTCCTGACCGCGCGCCAGATCACGCTGCGCAAGCAGCCCGGCGAAAGCGACGTACTGCGTCGCGAACGCGCCGCCATCGGCTTCGACCATTGCTGGGCCGGGGAACGGGTGGCGGAGAAATGGCAGCTGCCGGCCCGCCTGCGCCTGTGCATCGCCAAGCACCACCGCATCCCCGCCCAGTGCACGCCCGAGGAGACCCGCCTGCTTGCCGCCGTGCGCCTCGCCGAACGGCTGGTCACCGCCGCCCGGGTCGGACTGCTCGCCGACCACCCCTTCGAGAGCACCGTCGACGGCGTGCTCATCCTCGCCAGCGGGCTGCCGCATCAGCAGTTCCAGGAACTCGTCCACGCGGTGCCGAAGATGGTGAAGGCCAGCGCCACCGATTTCGGCTGATGCGGCCGGGGCATCCGACCTCGGCTGATTCCGCCCACCCGCCTACCGACAGGAACGGATGTCCGAGACCACCCGCCGCTACTCCGCCATCGACCTCCCCGAGATCGCCAAGGCCCTGATCGCCGCCGAGTCGGGCAGCGCCCTGGTCGCCAATCTCGAGGATCTGCTCGCCCGTTGCGGCGCGCTGCCGGCGCGGCTGTATCTCTATGACGGCGACAGCACCACGTTCTATGCCGGCGCCGGGCTGGGTTGCACCACGGCGGCCGCGGACATCACGCTCGCCGCCGCTGCCGCCGCGCGCCCGCCGCGCTTCCTGATCGGCAGCCTGCGTGAGCCGGTCGCCCTGCTCGATGTCCTCGCCGGATCGGGACCAGGTGGGGAGGTGGGCGATGAAGTGCGGAATCCCGGCGCCAACGGAACGACCCGGAAACTCCCCGTCGACTGGAGCGGAAATCCGCTGATCGAGCCACTGCGCCTGATCTGCCAGCTGCTGGGTCCGAGCCTGCTGGCGGCGCATCGGCACGAGACCGCGAGCCGCGAGGTCCGTCAGTGCCATGAGCACATCGCCCATCTCACCGGCGCCGGCGAACTGCTGCGCCACCTCGATGTCGACGTGCTGCTGGTCAAGATCCTCGAAGCCGCCATGGGTGCGGTGCAGGCCGAGGTCGGAGCGCTGTGCACGCTCGACGCTCAGGGGCGGCTGACCACGCGCACGACCTGGGGTCTGACCGATGTGCATGTCGACGCCATCCGCCGTCGCGACGGCCAGCGCCTGGTCGACTGGTGCCTGGCCGGGCGTGGCACCATCTGCCTGTCGGCTGCCGACATCGCCGGCCAGCTCGACGTCGCCCGGCTGCAGGCGCGCTTGACCGGCATCCTGGCGCTGCCGCTGGCCTCGGGCGGTCGTGCCCAGGGGGTGGTGGTCCTGGGCAATCCGGAGCGGCCGTTCGACGCCGCCCGCAGCCGTCTGGCCGAGACGGTGTGCTCGATGGCGGCGATCGCCATCGACAACGTGCTGCTGGTCAAATCCACCGTCGATCGCGAGCGCATGCAGAAGGAGCTCGATCTCGCACGCATCGTGCAGGAGGCGATGTTCCCGATCGCCGCCCTCGCTTGCGGGCCGTTGCACGTGGTCGGCGCCTCGCGGCCCTGCACCGAGACCGGAGGCGACTACTTCACCTATTGCGAGCGCGACGGCGAGATGCTCGCTGTGATCGGCGATGTCAGCGGGCATGGCCTCGGCGCCGCGCTCTTCACCACCACGGCGCATGCCATCCTCCAGCAGCAGATACGCGCGGGCACCAGCATCGAACAGGCGTTCCAGATCCTCAACGAGAGCCTGGTGCACGGGCAGAGCGGGCGCTTCATGACCGCGGCCATGGCGGTGATCGACCGCGCGACCCTGGTCTGCACCTATGTCTCGGCCGGCCACAACCCGGTGCTGTGGGTGCACGGCGGCACCGTCACCTGGCTGCCCAGCTGTGGCATGCCGCTCGGCATCCTACTCGACCTCGCGCTACCGCAGGCGCCGTCCTTGCAGCTGTCGCCAGGCGACTACCTGGTGCTCTACACCGACGGCATCACCGAGGCTTTCGATCCAGACGGTGTGCAGTTCGGCGAGGCCCGCTTGGCCGACCTGGCGATCGCGGCCGCCAGCGAAAGACTCAGCCCGGAGCGTACGATGGCGCGCATCTTCACCGCCGTCGACGAATGGTTGCAGGGCGCCAGCCATGCCGACGACCTGACCATGACGATCATCGCGGTCGCCCCGGCCTGACCCCGATGTCTTGTCCTCGCCGGCAACGCTGCGTCACCACGCCCGTAGCGGGGCGCTTGCTGCCGTGCTGGTGTCTGCCACGCCGGCACCTGGGCCGACCTGGCACGGCCCGGTGCAACGCGAACCGGCCACAGGATCCATCCGTTGCCGGTAGCGAACGCGGCGAGGGGGATGTTCCCCCGGGCGCGCGCCAGCTGACGACACTGCGCGAGAGTGCCACATTGCGGACCGGTAAGCACTCTGACACTTCCCGCGTCCCACGGTCGTCGAAAGGTTTCCTGTGCCCACTCCGACCCTGCGTTGCTGCTCCGGCCTGCTCCTGCTCATCGCTGGCCTGAGCGGCGGCGAGGACGCGGTGCCGGCGCCCTTCCCCGACATGGCGCCCACGGTGGGCGCCGTGCTCGAACATGACTACTACGACCACTCGCGCTTCAAGCCGCGGATCATGGTCGAACGCGCGCTGCGCGCCCTCGAAGGCGCCGACATCAGCATCGACACCCAGTGGCAAGGCGGCGTCATCGTGCTTGAGGTGGGCGACCTCAAGCAGTCCATCCCGGCGCCCGAGCCGGCCGGATTGCGCGATGCGATGCTGCTGCTGGAAGGCGTGCGTGGCGCCCTCGACCAGGCCACCCGCTTCACCGCCAAGCAGCGCCGCGATTTCACCTACGCCATGCTCAACGGCGCCCTGCTCAGCCTGGATCCGCACACCCTGATCCTGCCGCCCGAACAGGCCAAGGATTTCGCCGAGGAGATCGACGCCAAGTTCTTCGGCATCGGCGCCTTCCTCAACCAGGAGGAGGGCGTGATCTCGATCGAACGGGTGATGCCCGGCCTGCCGGCGGAGCGCGCTGGCGTCGAGGACGGCGACATCATCGTCGCCGTCGACGGCGAGAAGATCGTCGGCCTGAGCCTCGACCAGGCGGTGCGCCGCATCAAGGGCGAGCGTGGCAGCACGGTGACGCTGACCGTCGAACGCAAATCCGAACCCGCTCCCAAGGACATCGCCATCGTTCGCGATCTGGTCGAAGTCATCACCATGCGCAGCCACCGCGATGGCAACGTCGGCTACCTGCGCATGGACGAATTCAACGCCAACACCGCCCGCGACCTGTGGCGGGCGCTGGCCGAGCTGGCCGAGGCCGGTCCACTGGAAGGCTTCGTACTCGACCTGCGTTTCAATGGCGGCGGTCTGCTCGAGCAGTCGCGCATCATCAGCGACTTCTTCCTGACCAAGAACCTCGAGATCGTGCGCACGGTCACCGTCGGCGGCGAGCCGCAGATCTTCAAGAGCGACAACCGCGTGCTGCTCGACTGCCCGATGGTGCTGCTCACCGGCGGCTCGTCGGCCTCGGCCGCCGAGATCCTCTCCGGCGCCTTGCAGTGCAACGATCGGGCGGTGATCGCCGGCACCACCACCTTCGGCAAGGGCTCGGTGCAGAGCATCCGCCAACTGCGCGACGGTAGCCGGCTGAAGCTGACCATCCAGGAATACCAGCTCTCGGGCGGCATCTCGATCCAGGACGTCGGCGTCTCGCCCGATCTGCGCCTGGTCCGGCACGTGCTCAAGAAGGACGGCAGCGTCGACCTCCTCCCCTACACCAGTTCGCGCGAGGCCGACGACGAGTTCGCCCTCGCCGGCCACGGCAACTACCAGCACGCCACCAGTTATCAGCTCGGCTGGCTGGCGCCGCAGTTGGAAAAAGAGGAGGCCAAGCGCTCGGCGGTCTCCAGCCGCGACTTCCGCCCCGATCCCGAGGCCAGCCTGGTGGTCGACCTGCTCAAGCAGGCGGTGTCCTCCCCCGGCGCCACTGACCGCATCGTTGCCGCCAGGGCCGCCGGCAAGATGCGCCAGGTGGTGCTCGACCTGCTGCAACGGCCGGTGGAGCTGCGCGCGCAGGCCGAGGCCGCCGCCCTGTCGGCGGCGCTGGGCAAGCGCGTGCCGGCGGTGGCCTGGGGCGCTGACGCGGTCTCCGAACCCAAGTCGCTGGCCATCGAGTTCCGCGGACCGGCGACGGTCACCGCCGGGAGCGATACGGCCCTGGCCTTCTCCGTCTCCAATCGTTCCGACCAGCCAGCCGGGCGGCTGTTCGGCGTGGTGCGCGGCGACCGCTTCAGCCCGCTGTGGGAGGACGAGGTGGTGTTTGGCGAGGTCCCCGGCAAGGGTAGCGCCAGCGGTGCGATCATCTTCGACGTGCCGCCGCGTCTGCATGCCGGCGAGGAACGCTTCACGCTCGACCTCTTCCGCGACGGCAGTCGCGAGGTGCTGGCCAGCGTGCCGGTGCAGCTGACCGTGAAGGAGCAGCCGCGACCGCATTTCGATTACCGCTGGGACATCGTCGAGGCCGCTGGCGCCGCCGCCGACGGCGTCATCCGTCCCGGCGAGGAGGTCACCCTGAAGCTGGTGCTGCGCAATTCCGGCACCGGCGACTCGGCCGCGATCAACCTGCTGGTGTTCAAGGACAACGATCCCTGGGTCCAGCTTGGCGGCGGACGCTTCAAGCTGCCGCCGCTGGCCGCCGGCGCCGAGACCGCCGTCGAGGTGCCGGTCAAGGTGATGGCCCAATTGAAGAAGCAGGGCAGGCCGGTGCCCTTCGCCGGCAGCGCGGTCAAGCTGCGCCTGGCCGTGGATGAACGCTTCGCCGACGAGGTCGATGGCCGTTACCGCGCCAACCTGATGCACGCCATCTCCCTGCCCGTGGGCACGCCAGTGGTGGGCAAGCGCATCCAGCAGCCGCGCCTGGAAGTGCAGTCGATCGAGCACAGCCAGGCTGAGCGCGCCACCATCACGGTCAGGATCGTCGACGACAACCTGCGCTTCGTCGCCCTGTTCCAGGACGAGGGCAAGGTCGACATGAAGCCCGCCGACCAGCTCGTCGACGGTCTCTACCGCGCCACCGTCGCGCTCAAGCCGGGTGCCAACGCCGTGCGCGTGGTCGCCACCGATGGCGATGAGGTCAGCGAGATCCTGTCGTTGCGTCTGTGGGGCCCGGAACCGGTTCCTGCGCTGGTGGCGCCCGAGGTGGCCAAGCCGGTGAGCAAGCCGGCGGTCGACCCCGGTACCACCAAGCCGGTCCCCGGCGCGCCCGCGCCGTCGCCGGTCATCCCCTGACGTCCCATCCCTGACCGCTGACCGCTGACCGCTGACCGCTGACCGCGCGCGACCCCGTGGCCCTGGCCAGCGGTCGCTGCGCCCTACGCTGCCGCCATGCTCATCCGTCCCCGCCGCAACCGCGCCTCGCCGGGCATCCGCGCCCTCGTCCGCGAGACGCGGTTGTCCGCCAGCGATCTCGTCCTGCCGCTGTTCGTCCAGGAGGGTCCTGACAGCGCCACCCCGATCGCCGCCATGCCGGGCTGCGCACGGCTGGGCATCAATCGCATCGTGGCCTTGGCCGCTGAGGCGGTGCAGGCTGGCGTGGCGGCGGTGGCGCTGTTCCCGCTGGTCCCCGACACGCTCAAGACCCGGCAGGGCGAGGAGTCGGTCAACCCGGATGGACTGGTGCCGCGCTGCCTGCGCGCGCTCAAGCAGGAACTGCCGCAGCTGGTGGTGATCACCGACGTCGCCCTCGATCCGTATTCCTGCGATGGCCATGACGGCGTGGTGCGCCAGGGGCGCATCGACAATGACGCCACCTTGCCGCTGCTGGCGGCCATGGCGGTGGCCCAGGCGCGCGCCGGCGCCGACGTGGTGGCGCCGTCGGACATGATGGACGGCCGCGTCGCCGCCATCCGCGATGCCCTCGATCTGGCCGGTTTCGATCAGGTCGCCATCTGTTCGTACTGCGTCAAATACGCCTCGGCGTTCTACGGGCCGTTCCGCGACGCCCTCGACTCGGCGCCGCGCGCACGCGCCGGCATCCCTGCCGACAAGGCCAGCTACCAGATGGATCCGGCCAACGTCCGCGAGGCGCTGCGCGAAGTCGCCCTCGACCAGGCCGAGGGCGCCGACTGGCTGCTGATCAAGCCCGGTCTGCCCTATCTCGACGTCATCAGCGCCGTGCGCAGGCACACCGCGCTGCCCGTGGCCGCCTATCATGTCAGCGGTGAATTCGCCATGCTCAAGGCCGCCGCCGCCAAGGGCTGGTTGGATTACGACGGCTGTCTGCTCGAAAGCCTGATCGCCCTGCGCCGTGCCGGTGCTGACATCATCTTCACCTACGGCGCGCTCGACGCCGCGCGCCTGTTGGCAGCGGGTCGGTAGGCGGCCGCACCGGCGTCCCTGCCGGCGCTACTTGTCGGGAAGCCCATCTGCGCCCGGCGATGCGATCACTCTGGTACGCGTGGCCGGCGGCGGCGCATCCGGCGACGACGTCGGAACCGGCACGGCTGGTGGGGCGGGTGCGACCGGCACCGCCGATGTCGACGGCGCTGCGCTGACCGGCAGGGGAGGCGCCGCGACGGGTTCGGTCGCCACCGCTGTGGGTGCCGGTGGCGTCGGGCTGCCGTTGGCCGGCTCCGTGGTCAGCGCCGGCGGGATGTCCGGGATGGGCGCAGGCTGCGCAGCACGGGGAATCACCGGCACCACCGGAACGCTGGGATCATCGCTGCGAACCGCCGGAGCGGCCCGCGACGCCGAGCCTCCTGAAAAGGTGACGAAGCCGTAGACCGCCACGGCGACCACCGCGAACAGGATCAGCCAGACCAGCAGCCGTTCACCCCTGGTGGTGTGGACGATGGTGCGCCCGGCATGCTCGCTGCTGCTCTGCCCCAGGTGGTCGCCGAGGAAGCGCGACAGGTTGGAGGCGTCGCTGCTGGTGCTGGCGGCGCCCGAACGCAGCGGGGTATCGCCGCGCAGCAGACGTCGCAGGTCGGCGGTGGCGCTGGCGGCGTCCACCGGGCGCTCCGCCTCGGCGTGCGCCATCAGCCGTCGGATCACCGCCACGGTGTCGCGGCCGCAGGTGGTGGGTGGCGACCAGTCGGCGCGTCCACCCAGGTGGCCATTGACCACTTGGCTGATGCTGCCGTCGTAGGGCAGGCGGCCGAAGGCGAGCTGATAGCCGATCACCCCGAGCGCATAGAGATCGATGCGCGGTCCGGGTTCGAGTCCGGGGGTGAAACATTCCGGCGCCATGTAGGCCGGCGTGCCCGGCATCACGCGTTCACGGGTGAGGTGGGCGCCGCCCGGATCGCGCGCCAGACCGAGGTCGGCGATCTTGATCGTGCCCTTGCGGGTGATCAGCAGATTGGCCGGTTTCAGGTCGCGGTGGACGATGCCCTGGGCATGCGCGACGGCGAGGGCGCTGGCGACGGCGAGCATGATGCGCTGGACGGTCGCCTCGGGCACCGCTTCGCGACGCTGCTTCAGCCAGGAGTCGAGCGACAGGCCGTCGACCAGCTCCATGACGATGTACGGACGGCCATCCTGCTCGCCGACATCGAGCACGCGCACAATTCCGGGATGGTCGAGGCGGGCGAGGATCTGCGCTTCGCGGCGGAAGCGCTCACGGAAACGCGGGTCGGAGTCGTCGGGACGCTCCTTGAGCACCTTGACCGCGACGTCGATTCCCAGTGCCAGGTGACGAGCGCGATAGACGACGCCGACCGTGCCCTCGCCCAAGCGGCGGCTGAGCTGGGCCGGGCCGAGGGTGGTGCCGACCAGAGGGCCGGCTCCGGGAGGCGCTGACGCTGCCGGCAATGGTGGCGCTGCTGGCGTCGGTGCCGGCGGCTTCCGTTCGGGCGGACCATGGCGACGGGCGTGGGGGGCGCTCATGAATGCCGTCCCTGCGCCAGCACCGTCTGGTGCAGGCGGTCGGCGTCGGCACGTACGCTGTCGAGGGCGGCCTGCACGCGCGGCAGTTCGCTGGCGGCGCGGCCCAGGCGCGCTTGCAGTTGCCTGACCAGATCGTGCAGCAGCGGCACGAAGACGTGCTCGTCGCGGTGCTGGTCGAGGAAGGCGAGGACATTGCCCAGGCTGGAACGGCAGTCGTCGAGGTCGGTCAGCGAGACACCGGCGGCACGGGCTCCCTGGCTGTGCTGTTCATGCAGGCGGCTGCGCAGGTCGTTGACCGCCTGCTCCCAGGCGCGGTTCTCGCGGCGCTGCGCCGACAAGCGGTCGGCGAGCTGCTCGACCACCCGCGCCAGTGGCACCAAGTCGCCTTCGCGCACGTCATCGAGGCGCAGCGAGCGCTCTTCGCCGCGCAGGTGATCGGTCAGCGCCGCGGTCAATTCCAGCACCGGGTCGCCGACCTTGTGCTCGCTGTAGTTCATGCCCACCGCCTCCTCGGCCGGGCCGATGCGCAGGGCGGTGAAGCGGCCGACCACCCACCACAGCACGCTGCCGCTGAGCCAGCCCCAACTCACGCAGGCGGCCAGACCGATGGCCTGGATGCCAAGGAAGTGCCAGCGATCGAGCTGCTTGGAGGTCAACCAGCCGGCGTCGGCGAAGAGGGCGGTGCACAGCACGCCGGCGGCGCCGGCGAAGCCGTGCACCGGAACGGCGCCGACCGCGTCGTCGAGCCGTAGGCGATCGAGCAGCCGCGTACCCACCAGCACGGCGGCGCCGCCGATGAGTCCGATCACCGCCGAAGCCGGCAGCGCGATGATGTCGGCGCTGGCGGTGACCGCGACCAGGCCTCCGAGGACGCCATTGAGGATGAGATCGGCTTCGGGTACGCCGCGCATCGCCCAGATGATCAACATCACCGCCAGCCCACCGAAGCAGCCGGCGTTCAACGTATTGATGATGATGGTGGCGGTATGCACGCCGAGTTCTGCCGAGCCGCCATTGAAGCCGATCCAGCCGAAGGCCAGGAAGCACACCCCGAGCGCCACCAAGGGCATCGAGGACGCCGGTATGGGCCTCGGCTTCCCGTCCGGGCCATAGCGTCCGGCGCGCGCACCCAGCGCCTGGATGCCGGCGAGGGTGAGGCCGGCACCGAGCACATGCACCACCGATGAGCCGGCGAAATCATGGAAGCCGAGCCGGCTCAGCCAGCCGCCGCCCCAGACCCAGTGGCCGTAGATGGGATAGATGACCAGGCCGATGCCGAACGACACCAGCACATAGGCCATGAAGCGGCAGCGTTCGGCGACGCCGCCCGAGACGATGGTGGCGGCGGTGTTGCAGAAGGTGACCTGGAAGAGGAATCCCGCGAGCGGGAACATCAGGTAGACGTCGGTGCCGGCAGGGTCGAACGGCTTGATCCCGTCCAGGAAGAAGCCTGGCGTCCCCACCAGACCCCAGCCGGCAACGCCGAGGCTGGCGCCGAACATCAGGCTGTAGCCGACCACGAAGTAGGCTGCGAACGAACAGCACAGGTCGATGACGTTCTTGAGCGCGACGTTGATGGAATTCTTGTAGCGCACCGCGCCCGATTCGACCGCGGCGAAGCCGGCCTGCATGAAGAACACCAGAGCGGAACAGCCGAGCAGCCAGGCCAGGGCAGGCAACTTGGCGGCAACCTGGGGGTCCATGGGCATTCCAGTGGGCTGGGGTGCGAACGAAATTGCACCGTGCAACGTTTGGGCAGAGCCGCGGACGGTATGCACAGAGGTGGTGGGCTGCAAGCCCGCTGATTGCGCGTGCCGAGGGTGGCCCAGTGGCCAGGGTCCGCCACCGTGGCTGCCCTATGAGTCGAGCGCCCAGCAGGCTGCTGATGAACAGCATCCTGCTGGGCGGACAGCGTTTTCTTCGCGCGGCGCTGGTACGCCACGGGTGCGCGAAGACACGGCGCATCAGCTTTTGCTTCAGGGGGCCTATGGCCTCCTGAACCCCAGCAGGCTGCTTCTCAGCAGCCTGCTATCAGAAAGCCGCGAGTGGCGTATCCGGACACGGTCTGCCCTTTCTGCATCCGTTGGCCGCTCAGATTCGCGGCTCGACCTTCTGTCTGACTCAGGTGCGAGGTTCGACACACGGTCGCAGGTCTCCACGGCTGGTTGGCTGTCCCTGTAGCAGGGTCGAGAGTAAGGTCCGCCTGCCTCAACGATTATGAGTCAGCCTTGACCATGCTCCGCGCTTTCGCCCTCCTGCTCATCACCCTGGCTGCCGTTGCCGCTTCCGACCATACCGGAATCGGCGCCCGGCGCTGCCAGGACTGCCACAGTGGCGTCTTCGAACGCAATACCCGCACTGTGCATTGGGTCTCGTTCACCGACTTCGCGCGCTCGGACAACGAGGTGGCGCGCAACCTCGCCATCACCGACCCGGTCGCCGAGGGCCAGCGCTGCCGTGACTGCCATGGGCACGGTTTTCAGAGCGCTGGCGGGGACAAGGTGGCGCGGATCGAACCGGTGTCCTGCGAGTCATGCCATGGCCAGGCCAGCTCGTGGTTGGAAACGCACTATCTCAAATTCGATCCGGCCAAAAACGAGAACCTTTCCACATTCCTGGCCGAACGCCGCGACATGAGCGTCAAGGCCGGCATGCGGCCGAGCTGGTCGCTGAGCGGCAGTTACCGCGCCTGCTTCGGCTGCCACGTCGGCACCGACGAGGACATCGTCAACCGTGGCGGTCATCTGGTGATGAAGCGTTTCGAACTGCTCGCCTACTCGATCGGCACTATCCGCCACTGGCATGGGCACGATCTCCAGCCGCCGTCGGTGTCGCGCCAGGCGGCGGTGCATCTCACCGGCCAGGTCCTGCAGCTCGAAGCCACCGTCTCTGCGCTGGCGCGGTCGACCCAGCCCGGCCGCTTCCGCACCGACCACCTGGCGCTGGCCCAGAAGGTCCGCCGCCGCCTCGATGAGATCTGGGTGATCTGCGAAGGCGGCTGCGCCGAACTCGAGCCGATCCTGAACATCACCGCTGCGATCTGGTCGTCGCAGCGCGCCAGCGAGGGGCGGCTGCTGACCGCCCAGCAAGTCGACGAGGATGGCAGCGGCGCCTGGACGCGTCGTTTCGCCGCCATGCAGACCGACCTGGCCCAGCCGATCGCCGCGCTGCTCGCCAAGCTCGACGGCGTGCCGATCAATCCGGCGATGGCAGCGAAGCTGATTCCCGCCTCGATGCCCGAGCGCTGATCGACCGCACTCGCGGCCGACCGCCGGTTCCCCTCGGGGGTCGGCAGCGGACGGCGTTGCTGTGGTGAAGCGACGCCTACCATCCGTTCCCGGAGTTCTCCATGTGCGGAATCGCCGGCTATATCGGACCCAAGCAGGCGGACTCGGTGCTGATCCTGGCGCTCGAACGGCTGAAATACCGCGGCTACGATTCGGCCGGCCTGGCGGTGATCGGTGATGACGGCATCCAGGTGCGCAAGGCGGCGGGCAAGATCAAGGCGCTGTCCGACCGCCTGCTCGCCAGCCCGGTGCTCGGCCACTGCGGCATCGCCCACACCCGCTGGGCCACCCATGGCGAGCCCAACGAGATCAACTCGCATCCCCACGCCGACAGCGAGGGCGGCATCGCCGTGGTCCACAACGGCATCATCGAGAACCACGAATCCCTGCGTCGCGAGCTGTCCGAACGTGGCTGCATCTTTCAGAGCCAGACCGATACCGAGGTCATCCCGCACCTGCTGTCCCGGCTCTACCGCGGCGATCCGCTGACGGCGATCCGCCAAGCGGTGGCGCGGCTGACCGGCAGCTTCGCCTTCGCGGTCGTCTTCGCCGACCAACCCCGGCGCATCTATGCGGCTCGCCGCGGCTCGCCGCTGCTGATCGGCCTGGGCCGCAAGGAAGTGCTGCTGGCCTCCGACCTGCCCGCACTGCTGCCGCACGCCACCACCTACTGCCTGCTCGAAGACGGCCAGATCGCCGAACTGGCGGAGGAGACGGTCACCGTCTGCACCTTCGCCGGCGACACCGTCACGGCGGTCTTCAAGCCGATCGAGATCACCGCCGAAGCGGTGTCCAAGGGCGCCTTCGACAGCTTCATGGCCAAGGAGATCGCCGAGCAGCCGCAGGTGCTCGCCCGCCTCATCGACAGCCGGCTCAATGGCGGCCGCTTGGTCGAACCCGATCTCGGCCTCGATCTCGGCACCGTGGCGCATGTCGTCTTCCTTGGTTGCGGCACCAGTTGGCACGCCGCGCTGCTCGGCAAGCGCTTCCTCGAACAACTCGCGCGTGTGCACGTCGAGGTCGACATCTCCAGCGAGTACCGCTACCGCAATCCGGTGGTCAGCGGCAACACCCTGGTGGTGGCGATCAGCCAATCCGGCGAGACCGCCGATACGCTCGCCGGCCTGCGCCTGGCCAAAGCGAAGTTCATCCCGGTGGTGGCGCTGGTGAACGTGGTCACCTCGACCATCGCTCACGAGGCCAACGGCATGATGCCACTGCTCGCCGGGCCGGAGATCGGCGTCGCCTCGACCAAGGCCTATACCGCCCAGGTGACGGCGCTGTACCTGTTCGCGCTGCAGGTGGCGAAGGCCAAGGGTCTGCTCAGCCGCGAGGCTGAGGACACCGCCCTGGCGGCGGTGACCAGGATCCCCGCCCTGGTCGCCGACACTCTGCGCCTGGGCGACGACGCCGTGCGCGAGGCCGCCGACCTCTTCGCCGCCGCCCAGGCCACGGTCTTCCTCGGTCGTGGCGGTGAGCACATGACCGCGTTGGAAGGCGCGCTCAAGCTCAAGGAGATCGCCTACGTCCCGGCCATCGGCTATCCCGCCGGCGAATTCAAGCACGGCCCCATCGCCCTGGTCACCGACCGCCTGCCGGTGGTGTGCATCTGCCCTCGCGACGCCATGTACGAGAAGATGCTGTCGAACCTGCAGGAGGTGCGCGCGCGCGCCGGCCGCATCATCGTGGTCGGCGCCCCCGACGACCGCCACCTCGCCGATCTCGGCGACCACCACTTCCCGGTCGCCACCGCTCCGGATGAACTGCTCCAACCCCTGCTCTCGATCCTGCCCTTGCAGCGCTACGCCTACCACGTCGCCCGCAAACTCGACTGCGATGTCGATCAGCCCAGGAATCTGGCGAAGTCGGTGACGGTGGAATAGGCCGCCAGCGACGCACGGCGTAGAGACCAGCCGCATCGGGACTTGAGACTACGATCAGAGGTACGCCTGCCCGTCTCCCGCGGGATCATGACCCCCGGCGTGGCGATAGCGGAACCGCCGGGACGCACCGCTTCCTGAGGGCGTCCTGGTGGCGGACGGGTCCACGGTCGAGTGAGCGGAGAACCCTGATTGGCAGTGGGTCGAAGGCTGAAGTACATTCCATCTCCCGCCATGGGCGACCACACCACGACTGCCACCTCGGCCAACCCGCTGCGCGATCCGGCGGCCATCCTCGATGAGGCGGTGCGCCTGCACGCCATCACCGCCAGCGATGCCGAAGCGGCGCGCGCCGTGCAGGCCGGGGGCGACGATCCTGTCGCCTGGCTGCTCAACAGTGGCCTGATCACGCCACTCGTGCTCGAACTGATCGCCAACAGCATCGGCCAGCTCAACGAACTGGGGCCCTATCGCCTGCTCGGGGTCATCGGCCACGGGGGCATGGCGGTGGTGTACCGTGCCCGTCATCAGGAACTGCATCGCGAGGTGGCGCTCAAGGTGCTCAGCGTGCAGCAGGGCGACGATCCGCTGTTCCGCGAACGCTTCCTGCGCGAGGTGCGGGCGGTCGCCGCCATCGATCATCCCCACGTGGTGCGCTGCTTCGACGCCGGCCGGGTCGGCGGCCGGCTGTACCTGGCCATGGAACTGGTGCGTGGCGGCGACGCCCTGCAACTGGTCGGCAATGTCGGAATGCTGCCCGAGGCGCGCGCACTGGCCATCGTTCGCGATGCCGCGGACGGGCTCAGCGCCTTCCACGCCGTCGGCCTGGTCCATCGCGACATCAAGCCGGCCAACATCCTGCTCGACGAGACCGGCCGCGCCAAGCTCGCCGACCTGGGTCTGGTGCGCTCGGCGGGCGAGAGCACCCGCCACACCGCCACCGGCACCGCCGCCGGCACACCGGCGTACATGTCGCCGGAGCAGGCCTGCGCCGCCAGCGATCTCGATATCCGCGCCGACCTGTGGTCGTTGACCGCAACGCTGTATTTCCTGTTGCTGGGCAAGGCGCCCTTCGAGGGGCCGAGCGGCTGGGCGGTGGTGTCGCAGGCGATGCGTTCGCCGATCCCCGATCCGCGCCGGGTGCGGCCCGAACTGTCATCTGGTCTGTCGGCGGTGATCGCCCGCGCCGGTGCCGTCGACCGCCAGTTGCGCCACGCCACCCCGGTCGAGCTGCGCGAGGACTTCGAGGACCTGATCGCCGGCAATCCCCCGCGCCACGCCGGTGCGCTCACCCGGTGCAGCTTTCCATCCACCGGTCTGACCACCTCGACCCGTCACCGCGCGGTCCGACCGGCCACCCATGACGACCCCACTCTGCCCGACCCCAACGTGCCCGAGCTGCTGATCGTCGACGATGATCCGCTGATCGTCGAGGTCTACGGCGGCCGGCTGACGCGCGAAGGCTTCCGCATCGTCGCTGCCGCCAACGGCATCGAGGCGCTGCACCGCATCGACGAACGCCGACCCGATCTGATGGTGCTCGATCTTGCCATGCCGGTGGTCGATGGCCTCGCCGTGCTGCGTCGGCTGCGCGGTGACCACCGCATGCGCGATCTCAAGGTGCTGGTCCTCACCGGTGATGCCGGTGAGGAGACCGCGGCCAAGGCGCGCGCGCTCGGCGCTGACCGCGTCCTGGTCAAGAGCCCGGCGGCGATCGCCCAGATCGCCAGCGTGGTGCGCGAGATGCTCGCCATCACTGGGCCCGATGAGGGCACCACCCGGCGCCAGGCCCAGGGCGAGCTGTTCCGCGATCTCGCCGGGCGCCTGCTCGGCCAGGCCCGCGTCACCCTCGATGATCTCGCCGCGCGCAGCGATCGTGGCATCGCCTGCCGTGAGCTGCTGCCGCGGCTGGTGCGCGACCTGCGTCCGATCACCTGCGATGGCCGTGGTCTCGGCCATGGTGCTGCCGCCATCCTGGCCGCCGCCACCGAGGCCCTGGCCGAGGACCTGCGCGCGTGGCCCGAACACGCCGGTGTCTCGGCGCTGCGCACGCTCGGCCATTCCGTCGAGGTCCTGACCACGCTCACCCGTCGGTCGGAGGGCGTCGCCGAGATCAGCGGCGCAACGGCATTGGCGGTCGACGATGACCGCCTGTCGCGCCGGGTGGTGCGCGAATCGCTGGCCGCCATGGGCCTGACCGTGCAGTGCGAAGGCGAACCCGAGGCGGCGCTGGCGTGGTTGGCGGGCAATCGCGTGCATCTGGTGGTCAGTGACGTGTGCATGCCCGGCATGGACGGATTCGCCTTCTCGGCCCGGGTGCGCGCCATGCCCGGTTGCCGCGAACTGCCGATCATCCTGGCGACCGGCCTGAGCGACATCGGCGCCCGGTTCGCACCCAGCCCCGACGGCGCCAACGACCTGATCTTCAAGCCTTTCCTGCCGGTCGAGGTCGGGGTCAAGGCGCTCACTCATCTCTACGCATCTGCCGGGATACCGACGTTGGCAGCAGGCGGCTGACGTCGCTGACGGCTGGGGCAGCCAGCCACGCTCAACCCGCGGTCGGTGGCCGCTTCACCCGCCACGCCCCGGTGCGTTCGCGCCCGATCTCACGCAGCAGGACATCGACCTCGGTCACCGCATCGCGCACCGCGGTACGCAGCCCGTCGAGCGCTGTTGCCGCCTGGGCGATGTCGCCGAGCAGAGCGGACTCCTCGATGCGCAGGCAGCGATCGGCGACGCTGCGGGCGCCGATGGTCAGGCTCGATCCCTTGAAGCGGTGCGCGGCCAAGCGCAGACCCGGAGCGTCGGCGGCGGCGATGGCGGCGGCGATGCCGGTGAGGCCGACATCGGTCTGGCGGACATACTCGGCGAGCAGGCGGCCGAGCACGTGGACATCGCCGGCCAGTTCACCGCGCAGGCGATCGATCACCTGACGATCGATCTCCGGCAGGGGGAGCGTGGACATCCCCAGCGGGATGGCGGCGTCCGCGGCCGGATCGGCTGGCGGGCGCGAGGGCAGGAAGCGTCCGAGTGCGACCGCAAGCGCGTTGACGTCCACCGGCCGGGTGACGTAGTCGTCCATGCCTGCGGCCAGGCAGCGCTCACGTTCGCCGGCTTGGGCGGTGGCGGTCATGCCGATCACCGGCAGGCGTGGGGCGCCGTGCGTGGTCTCGCGGTCACGCAGCTCGCGGGTGGTCTGCCAGCCGTCCAGTCCGCTGCTGCGGCAGTCGATCAGCAGGGCGTCGTAGTGTAGGCGGCTGAGCACGTCCGCAACCGCGGCACCGTCGCCGACCACGTCGGCGCGACAGCCCAGGCGTTCCAGAAGGCCGCTGGCGAGACGCTGATCGTCGGCGTCGTCAGCAACCACCAGCACCCGCCCGGACAGCAGTGGCAGGTCCGCGATCACGGCGCGGTCGCGATCGCGATGGCTGGCGTCGTCGTGGAGGTCCGGCACGGCCGCAACCGGCACCGCGGACCGTGCCGGGCTGGCGACGCCGGCCACGGCCTCCGCGACCAGATCGGCGAGATCATCACCAGCGACGCTGGCGGGTTCGCTGCGTCCGCCCGGCTGGCGCGCGCAGGACACGACGTCGTCGATCATCGCGAGCAGGGCGTCGCTGCTGGCGCGCAGGCGCTGCACGTACTGCTGCTGCGGCATGGTCAGCGGCGTTTCGAGCAGTTGCCCGGAAACTCTGGCGATGTCATCCAGTGGCCTGCGGATCTCCTGGCACAGGGTGGTCAGCACGGTGCCGGTGGCCGCGTTGGCGTCTTCGGCGGCGCGCTGCGTCTGGTTCGCCTGATCCACCTCGGCGCGCAGTTCGCGGACGCTGCGGTCGTGCCGCCGCGTCGCGCTGCGCAGCCGTCCAGCCAGCACGCCAGCCAGCAGCAGCGCCAGCGCGCCCACCAGTGCCAGCAGCGGGAGCGTGTTGGCGACGAGAACAGCGAGCAGTGCGCGCACGTTGGCACCGACGTCGGTGGTCGGGGTCGGTCGACCGGCGTCGGCGGGCAGATCGGCAGGCAGCGCAGTGCTGATCTCATGATCGCCTGCGGCCAAGACGGTGAGGGCGGCAGTGGTCGGCGACGCCAGCACGGCCGGCCCGCTGGCCAGCGCGGCGGCGAGAACGACGGACACCACGAACGTACGAACCAGCCGCATGGTTATGACCTTGGCGGTTTCCGGTTGCTGGACAGCCGCCGGAGGTCATATCGGCGTCGCATCCTCCGCCAAGGACAACGCCGGGATCCACACCACAGACATGTCGCAGAATCAGCCCAACCCACCGGAGCCGATCGCCGATCCGACTGCGCTCATCACCGAGGCGGTACGGGTACGCGCGATCACCCAGAGCCAGGCCGATCAGGCGCTCGCCGAGCATTCGCGCGGCGGTGATGGCATCGCCTGGTTGCTGGGTCAGGGCGCGCTGTCGCCGCGGCTGATCGAGATGCTCAACATGGGCCTGTCGCGCTTCGCCGACATCGGCGCCTACCAGTTGATGGAGGTGATCGGCCATGGCGGCATGGGCGTGGTCTACCGTGCCGTGCATGCGACGCTGCAGCGCGAGGTGGCGCTCAAGGTGCTGTCCGAGCACTACGCCAGCGACCGCGTCTTCCGCGAGCGCTTCCTGCGCGAGGCGCGCATCGCCGCCGCCATCGACCATCCCCACGTCGTGCGCTGCCATGACGCCGGTCAGGTCGACGATCGCCTCTACCTGGCCATGGAACTGGTGCGCTGCGGCGACGTCGAGGATCTGGTCGGCCGGTCGGGTGGGCGTCTGCCCGAAGCGCGCGCGCTGGAGATCATCCGCGACGCTGCGGCCGGCCTGTCCGCGGTGCATGCCGCCGGTCTCATCCATCGTGACATCAAGCCGGCCAACCTGCTCATCGGCGATGACGGTCGGGTCAAGCTCGCCGACCTTGGCCTGGCGCGCGCGGTGAGCGGCCAGGAACGCCTGACCGTCGCCGGCCTGACTCCTGGTACGCCGGCCTACATGGCCCCGGAGCAGGCCCGCGCTGCGCCCGACCTCGACATCCGTGCCGACATCTACGCCCTCGGTGCGACCCTCTACTATCTGCTGGTCGGCCAGCCGCCGTTCACCGGTCCCAGCCAATGGACGGTGGTCGCGCAGGCGTTGTCCGAATCCATCCCCGATCCCCGCCAGGTGCGACCGGAGCTCTCGGCTGGCGCGGCAGCGGTGGTGCTGCGCGCCGGCGCCCTCGACCGTGACCAGCGCTACGGCGATCCCACCGCGCTGCGCGAGGATCTCGACGCCGTGATCGCCGCCCGTCCGTTGCCGCATGCCGGCGCCCTGCAGGCGGCGGCGCTGACGCCGCCACCTGCCCCGGTGCTGGGGGCGAAGCTGGCAATCACCCAGCCGAGCGGCCGCTACGCCCAGCTGCCGTCCCGCGCGCGCGCCGCACCGGACGTGCTCATCGTCGACGACGATCCGATGATCGCCGAGATCTACTCCCTGCGGCTGACCCGCGACGGCTTCACCGTGCGCGTCGCCGGCAACGGCGTCGAAGCGTTGGCGATGATCGCGGAGCGGCTGCCCGACATCGTGCTGCTCGACCTGATCATGCCGGTGGTGGACGGCACGGCGGTGATCCGTGCGCTGCGTTCCCAGGAACGCACCCGCCACCTGCCCATCGTCGTGCTCTCCAACACGCTGATCGACCAGGAGGTCCGCGGGGCCAAGGATGCCGGCGCCGACCGCGTGCTCAGCAAGTCCGGATTGACGCCGTTGCAGGTGGTCGGCGAACTCCGCGCCCTGCTCGCCCTGCCCACGCGTCAGGTCAAGGCGGTCAGCGACAGCTCCGGTGATCGCGGCGGCTTCCTCGCCCGCGCGCCGGCGGTGCTGCGCAAGGCGCGGGCGGTGGTGCTGGGGATGACCACTGACATCGCCGAACGCACAAACTGCCGCGCCCTGCTGCCGGAACTGGTGCGCGATCTGCGCCCGCTGACCAGCGCCGCCCATGCCGTCGGCTTTGCCGCCGTGGCGGCCATCGCCGCCGCCGCCGAGTCGCTGGCGATGGAGCTCTACACCTGGCCCGACCACATCGGTCCGTCGTCGTTACGCACGCTGGCCCAGGCCATCGAAGGCATGGAGACGCTGATCGCCGATCCGGCCGAAGCACCCGCGATCGACGATGCCGTCGCCCTGGTCATCGACGACGATCCCTTGTCGTTGCACACCATGGTCGAGGCGCTGCGCAAGGTCGGCATCGCGGCGCGCCCGCTGGCGGACCCGGCCGCCGCCCTGGTCGCGCTGACCCAGGCGACCTATCGGCTGGTGATCAGCGACGTGCTCATGCCCGGACTCAACGGCTTCCAGTTCGCGGCCCGGCTGCGCGCCCTGCCCGCGGGGCGCATACTGCCGATCATCTTCGTCACAGGCATGGCCGACTTCGAACTCAGCTTCCGTGCCAGCACCCAGGGCGGCAGCGACGTGATCATCAAACCCTTTCTGCTCATCGAACTCGGGCTCAAGGCGCTGCTGCAGATCCACCGGGCCGTGCCGGTGCAGCGCGAAGCGGTGGGATAGCAGGTGGGTTCTGGCAACCCGCCTGGTCAGCGCCCGCCAGCGACCAGCACGCTGGCGCAGATCGACCGCCCGACCGCCAGAGCCTGGTCAGTGGTCCAGTCGGGATCCATCCCGATCAGCGCCGTGCGCGCGAGGATGGCCAGGGTCCGCGGCAGCAGGTCGCGCCCATAGGTCGCCGTCGAACCGGCATTGGCGGGATGGAGGAAGGGATCAGCAGCGGTGCTGTAAGACCCGCGCCTGGCCAGCACGGGTTCCCAGTTGGCATAGACATGACGACCGCTGTCGAGCGGACGCAGAGCGCGCGCCGGCGGGTGGCGCGGGTCGGAGCTGAAGGCGGTGACGAAGGACGTGGCCGCATCGGCGCTGGGAAAACGAAGGCCGACGGTGCTGCCGGTGCCGGTGCCGTCGCCTCCGTGCATCGGGATGAGGTCGATGTCCGCCTGGCGCAGCAGCGCCAGCACGGTGTCACGGGCGCGGTGCAGGTCGGCGATGATCCCAGGCAAGCGGCCGAGCTGGACGCGCAAAATGGCGGCCAGCAGCTCGCTGCCGCGGAGGTTGATGCCGCAGAACGCTTCCAGGCTGAGATCGCGGGCGTGATCGCGGAAGATGGTGCCGCCATCGTGGAAGAGCAGCGCGCGTTCCCAGGTCTCGCGACGGTTGGTCACGAAGATGCCGCCGTCGCCGCAGGCGATGACCTTGGCGTGATTGAAGCTGAAGGCACCTGCATCGCCGATGGTGCCAATGCCGCGGCCGTCGTGCCAGCGTCCGCCATCGCACTGGCAGGCATCCTCGATCAGCAGCAGACCATGCCGGCGGGCGATCGCGCTGAGCCGATCGAGATCGCAGACGAAGCCGTTCATGTGCACCGGGTCGATGGCGCGGGTGCGCGGCGTGATCGCGCGTTCGACCGCCGCGGGATCGAGCATCAGCGACTCATCGATGTCCACGATCACCGGGATGATGCCCATATGTAGCGGCGCCAGCGCCGAGGCGATCCAGGTGTACCCGGGAATGATCACCTCATCGCCCGGACCCAGCCCGAGTCCGGCGTAGGCGCACATCAGCGCGGCGGTGCCGCTGGTGGTCAGGCAGGCATGCCCGGCGCCGACCGCCTGTGACCATTCGCGCTCGAACGAGGCCGCCTGCTGTGTGTGCCCGCCCTTGGTGTCGCCGTAGCGGAACCAGTGCCCCGAGGCCATCGCCGCCATCACCGCCTCGCGTTCCTCGCTGCCGTGCCGATACATGCCGTCTCCGCTGTGTTTGCCGTTCTGCGTGCAACGTGCTCGGCACGCAGGTTAGCCAGCGGCAGGCACCGGCGTCAATGGACTGAAACTGTCGTCAATTGACCATTCCTGCGCGGCGACGTATCCCGGAGCCAAGCTGAAGAACTGGTGCTGATGCAGCGATTGCCGGTGGCGGGCTGGCACCCATGCTTGACCGCACCTGGCATGGAGAACTGCTTCTTCTCTGCCGGCGATCTCGCCCTGCTGCTGGCGCCATCGCGCTGGCGGCTGGTGGCCGCGGGTCTCGCGGACGGGACGCGTCGTCGTCGCGATACCCGCGGCCAGATCTGGCGATCGGGCAGCACGCATGCCCATCCCCATCGCGAGATCCTGATCGCGCTGCGCGGACACGGCAGCTACAGCTGCGCTGACCGCATCTACGACTGCGCACCCGGAACGGTGTTCGCCTTCGCGCCCGATCTGCGGCATGACGACGGCTATCCGCCGCATGCCCATCGCCAGCGGCACCTGTGGCTCGCCGTGGTCGCCGGCGGCGTCGTCGCCCGCGTGGTGACGGTGGAGGATGGCTGCGCCCGTCCGGATGCGCTGAATCGGCTGTTCGACAGTCAGCGTCTCGGTTTCGATGCCCAGCGGCTGCTGGCCGCGGCGGAGGTCGCCGCCGCGCTGTCACCTGATGCCGGACGAGCGACATTGCTCGGCGCCATTGCGATGATCTGCGTCCGCCTGGTCCGTTTCGGTGAAGAACCGGAACCACAGGCCACGCGCAACGATCTGCGCGCGCAGACCATCGCCGCCGTCCGCCGTCACATCGCCGATCGCGCCGGCCGGGATATCGCGCTGGCCGATCTCGCCCACCTAGCGGGTTGCAGCGTCTTTCATTTCTGCCGGCTGTTCAAACAGCACGCCGGCATGACCGTCCACCGCTATGTCGATGAGTGCCGATGGATGGCAGTGGATCGTCTGCGGGCGCAGCGCCGACCGTGGGGCGAGATCGGCGCCGAACTGGGTTTCTCGGATCCCACCGCATTCTCGCGCTGGCGGCGCTTGCAACGCCAACGCGGTTTCGACCGCGGTTGATGGCGTGGCTGGCTTCATCTCGATGGCGATGACCCGGGCTGCCGAGCGCAGTGAGGACAGGCGCTTTCCGTCAGCCACTGCTGTTCATCGGCTCACTGCACCTTGCGCCGCGCCTTGGTCGTCCGCGCCGCCTGCTGGCAGGCCGTCGCCAGGGTGGCGAGGTGGTCGAGGAACTGCGCACGCTGCGCGAGGGGGATGGCGGACAGGATCTCCTCCTGCAAGGCGACGGCGAGCGGTTGCAGGCGGGCGTAGATCTCGCGGCCGGCAGGGCGCAGGTCGATGCGGTGACAGCGACGGTCGTGTTCGTGGGCGGCGCGCGCGATCAGGTTGCCGTCCTCCATCCGGGTGAGCACCGAGGTGATGGTGTTGGGGTCGCTCGACATCAGATCGGCGAGCGCGCGCTGGGTCAGGCCGTCGGGATGCTCGTGCAGCCAGCGCAGGATGGTGAACTGGTCCGGGGTCAGGCCGTGCTCGGCGATCTGCCGGCGGAAGGTCTGGTTCAGGTTGTACCAGGCTTCGCGCAGGAGCAGGGCGATGCGGCGGGGTGCGAGGGGGCGCAGGTCTGGCATCAGGTCGTGCGATCGTTGTGACGGCTGGTGTCAGTTACAGGCAGGGGCGGATGGCGACGGTGGGACCGGCCAACGGTTGCGCTGGTGATTCGTACGTATAGGTACTAACCGCGGAAGCGCTCAGCAGCATGACAGCCCTCTTAGGAGCCCGGCCATGAAGGCAAAGTCCCTGGTGACCCTGACCGGATGCGCGGTCGCACTCGCCGCCCTGGTGATGGCGGCTTGTGCCGGACCAGCAGGCGACGCGCCACGCGCCGCGACCGCGGTGACGACGCCGGCGTCCAAGCTGGCGGCGGCGCCGACGGCCCAATGGGCGTCGTGGCGCGGGCCTGACCAGAACGGCACCAGCGCTGAGAGCGGACTGCCGGACACCTGGAAGCCGGGAGCGCCCAACCAGTTGTGGACCTATGAACTGTCCGGGCGGGCGACGCCGGTGGTGTGGGGCGAGAAGGTTTACGCCTTCGGGTACGCCGGCGAAGGCGCCGACCTGCAGGAGCTGCTGGTCTGCCTCGACGCGACTTCCGGCAAAAAACTTTGGCAGCACAGCTTCTCGGACTTCCTCAGCGACATCATCTACCTGCGCTACGCCATCGGCAGCCCCACCGTCGATCCGGCCAGCGGCAACGTCTATGTGATGTCTTCAGCCGGCGAACTGGCTGGATTCACCGCGGCGGGCCAGCGGCTGTGGAAGCGTTCGCTGATGGAGGAACTTGGCCGGTTGACCTTTCCCAACGGCCGTACCGGTTCACCACTGGTGCACGGCGATCTGGTCATCATCCATGCCATCACCTCGAACTGGGGCGCGCATGGCCCGGCCCAGGACCGCTTCTACGCCTACCACCGCCTGACCGGTGCGCCGGTGTGGTCGTCGGCTCCGGGCGTGCGGCCCAAGGACAATTCGTTCTCGACGCCGGTGATCGCCAAGGCCGGTGGCCGCGATGTGCTCTACGCCGGTACCGGCGACGGCAACGTGGCGTGCCTCGACGTCGCCACCGGCGATCCGCTGTGGCGCCTGCCGCTGTGCCAGGGCGGCGTCAACGCGTCGGCGCTGCTGCACGGCGAAGACCGCCTGATCGTGGTGCACGGCAAGGAGAACCTCGACGACTCGACCATCGGCCGCATGGTCGCGATCAATCGCCGCGCCATTCCCGAGCCGGCAACCGAGGGGGCGCCGACCCTGCCGCGGTCGGCCGAGATCTGGCGCAATGGCGAGGTCAGCGCCTTCTCCAGCTCGCCGGTCCTGGTCGGCGACCGCATCTACGTCACCGTCGAGACCGGCGACCTGGTCTGCATCGACGCCCTCACCGGAGCCTCGCTGTGGCGGCACAAGCTCGGCATCGAGCAGTTGCACGCCTCGCCGCTGTACGCGGACGGCAAGCTCTATGTGCCGATCAAGGACGGCATCTTCGCCATCGTCCGTCCACGCGACCAGGGTCCGCAGGTGCTCTCGCTGGCGCATCTCGACGGCGAGGAGTGCATCGGCGCTCCGGCTGCCGCCCATGGCCGCGTCTACCTGCACACCACCAAGCGGCTGTACTGCTTCGGCCAGGTGCGCGCTGCCACGACGCCACCGCCGCTGGCGGTGGTGCAGCCGCGCACCGCCGACAGCGCTGAGATCCGTCGTCTGCGCGTGCTGCCCAGCGACGTGCTGCTGCGTCCGGGCCAGGCGCAGCCCATCCTGGTGCAGGGCCTCACCGCCAGCGGCGAGGTGGTCGCCCTGCCCGCCGGAGCCCAGCCCACCTGGGCCGCCTACATCCCGCCGACGGCGAAGGTCAAGGCGATGCTCGGCGCCAAATTCAGCGACGCCGCCACGCTGGTCGCCGACCAGGAGCCCAAGCCTTCGGCCGGCATGTTCGAGGTCGCGCTCGGCGGAGTGAAGGGCTACCTGCGCGGGCGCGTGCTGCCCGATCTGCCGATCACCGCCGATTTCGAGAATTATCAGATCACCGAGAAGCACGCCACCGAGCCTGACACCGTGTTCGCCTACCCGCCGCTGCCGTGGATCGGCGCCCGCTTCAAGTGGGAGGTGCGCGAGAAGGACGGCGCCAAGGTGCTGGCCAAGACCATCGACAACAAGCTGTTCCAACGCGCGGTGACCTTCGTCGGGCACAGCGACATGTCCGGCTACACCATCCAGGCCGACGTGATGACCGATGGCAACGCCCGCAAGAAGGGCGAGGTCGGCCTGATCGCGCAGCGCTACCTGGTGGTGCTCAAGGGCAACGCCCAGGAACTCGAGATCAGCTCGAACTACGAGCGCCTCAAGGAGTCGGTGCCGTTCAAGTGGGCGGCCGGCAGCTGGTACCGTCTCAAGACGCGCGTCGACATCGCCGCCGATGGCTCGGGCGTGGTGCGCGCCAAGGCCTGGAAGCGCGGTGATGCCGAACCGGCGGCGTGGACGCTCGAAGTGAAGCACCGTACGGCGCACGCCAGCGGGTCGCCCGGGGTGTTCGGACTGTCGCCCACCGAGATGCGCGTGTACGTCGACAACCTTCTGGTCACCCCCGCACGCTGATCACCGCAGCAGGATGCCCACCATGACCTCCGCTTCGCACCTCGCATTGGTCGCCCTCGCCCTGGCCGGCACCGCCGCTGCCGCTGATTGGCCGCAGTGGGGCGGCGGCGAACTGCGCAACATGGCCAGCACCGAGAAGGGCGTCCCCGACTACTTCGATCCCGGCAAGGCCAAGGCCAACAGCGAAGAGATCGACCTCGCCACCACCAAGAACGTGAAGTGGGTGGCCAAGCTCGGTTCGCAGACCTATGGCAACCCGGTGATCGTGGGTGGCCGCGTGCTGATCGGCACCAACAACGAATCGCCGCGCGATCCCGCCCACAAGGGCGACCGCGGCAACCTGATGTCGTTCGACGAGAAGACCGGCGAATTCCAATGGCAGCTCGTGGTCACCAAGCTTGAGTCGGGCAAGGTCAACTACTGGGAGTTCCTCGGGCTGACCTCGTCGCCGACGGTGGTGGGGAATCGCGTCTACGTGGTCACCAACCGCTGCGAGGTGCTCTGCCTCGACGTCAACGGCATGGCCAACGGCAACGACGGTCCGTACACCGATGAGGGCCAGTACCTGGCCGGAGTGAACAAGCCCAAGCTGACGCCCGGGCCCAAGGATGCCGACATCATCTGGCGCTACGACATGATTGATCAGCTCGGCGTGTTCCCGCACAACGCCTCGAACTGCTCGGTGATCGTCCACGGTGGCCTGGTCTACGTCTGTACCTCGAACGGTCAGGACTGGACGCACGTCAACATCCCGTCACCCAATTCGCCAAGCATGATCGCGCTCGACGCCACCACCGGCGAACTGCGCGGCGAGGACGACGCCGGCATCGGCCCACGCATCCTGCACGGCCAGTGGTCGTCGCCGTCGTTGGCGCCGGTGCTGGGCAAGCCGCAGCTCTTCTACGGCGGCGGTGATGGCGTGGTCTACGCCTTCGATCCCAAACCGGTCAAGGACGGCGAAACCGACTGGCTGAAGAAGGTGTGGTGGTTCGACTGCAACCCGGCCGAACGCAAGCAGGTGAAGTATCCTGGTGCCAAGGGTCCGAACGAGATCATCGCCACCCCGGTGCTGTACAAAGACCGCATCTACATCGCCACCGGCCAGGATCCCGAACACGGCGAAGGGCTCGGCATCCTGCATTGCATCGATGCCACCAAGACCGGCGACCGTACCAAGGCCGGCGCGCTGTGGAGCTACCCCGGTATCGCGCGCAGCATGTCGACGGTGGCCATCGCCGACGGGTTGCTGGTGATCGGCGACTTCTCCGGCTTCGTGCACTGCCTCGATGTCGAGACCGGCAAGCTGCATTGGACGCATGACACCAAGGCGCACATCTGGGGCTCGGCATTCTACGCCGACGGCAAGTTCCTGATCGGCGACGAGAGCGGCAACCTCATCGTCTTCGCCGCCAGCAAGGAACTGAAGATCATCAACACCATCAATCTCGGGGCGCCGATCTACTCCACGCCGGTGGTGGCCAACGGCGTGCTCTACGTCGGCAGCCAGACCCACCTCTACGCCGTGCAGGCGGGCAAGTGATGCGCGGCTGGCTGATCGTCGCGGTGATCGCGGTCATGGTCGTGCTGCACCAGGACAACTGGCTGTGGGCCAACCGCACCCTGGTGTTCGGCTTCCTGCCCGCCGGTCTGGCCTATCACGCCGGCTACTCGCTGCTGGCCGCGCTGGCCATGTGGCTGCTGGTGAAGCTGGCTTGGCCGCACGAGCTGGTCGCCGATCTCGAACGTCGCGGGGATGGCTGAGATGCTGCCCACCATCATCGTCGGCGTCTATCTCGCCATCGTCCTCTACATCGGAATCTTCGCCTTCCGCCGCGGCAAGGCGGCCTCAAGCGAGGACTACTTCCTGGCCAGCCGCTCGCTGGGTCCATGGGTCTTCCTGCTCTCGCTGTTCGGCACCAACATGACGGCGTTCGCCATCCTCGGCTCGTCGGGAATGGCCTACCAGCGCGGCATCGGCGTCTATGGCCTGATGGCCTCGTCGTCGAGCCTGATCATCCCGCTGACCATCCTCATCGTCGGTACCCGGCTGTGGGCGCTGGGCAAGCGCTTCGGCCACATGACGCAGGTGCAGTACCTGCGCGATCGCTGGCAGTGCAACGTCCTCGGCACTGCGCTGTTCGTGCTCACCGCGGCGATGCTGGTGCCCTACATCGTCATCGGCGTCATGGGTGGCGGCGAAGTCATGGAGGCGCTGAGCATGCGCGACGTTGCGGTGGTGAAGAACGGTGTCACCAGCACCGTGCGCGAACCGCTGATCGGCTACAGCCTCGGCGGCGCCATCGTCGCCCTGGTGGTGATGAGCTACGTCTTCTTCGGCGGCATGCGCGGCACCGCCTGGGTGAACTCGTTCCAGACCATCCTCTTCCTGTGCTTCGGTTCGATCGCGTTCATCTTCATCAGCAAGTCGCTCGGCGGCTTCGATGCCATCATGCAGAAGATGTCGGTCGATCCCAAACTCGGCTCGCTGCTGCAACGCCAGCCGCGCATCGGCAAAGAGGAGTTCTTCTCCTACATGTTCATCCCGCTGTCGGCGATCATGTTCCCGCACATCGCCATCATGTGCATGACCGCCGAGAAGATCGGCCACTTCAAGAAGACGGTGATCGCCTATCCCCTGTGCATCATGGCGATCTGGCTGCCGAGCGTGTTTTTGGGCGTGATCGCGGCCAGCCAGTTTCCCGGGCTGAGCGAGGGCCAGGCCAACGACGTCATCCTGCGCATGCTCCAGACCCACACGCCGACGCTGATGGCCGGCATCCTGGGCGCGGGGATCATGGCCTGCGTGATGGCCTCGGACAGCCAGATCCTCGCCCTGGGCACCATGTTCACCCAGGACATCGTCGTCCACTACACCAAAGGCGCTGACGGGAAGAGCCGCCTGGCGGACAGCACCGTGGCTTGGACCGGCCGCCTGTTCGTGGTCGCTATCGGCGTGGTGTCCTGGCTGGTGGCGGTCGCGCTCAAAGACAAGGAAGGCATCTTCGAACTCGCCATCCGCTTCGCCTTCACCGGCTTCGCGGCGCTGGCCCCGGTGATGATCGCGGCGCTGTTCTGGAAGCGCAGCACCGCCACCGCCGCCTTCATGGCCGTGGTCTGGGTGGCGGCGACGATGATCGGCACCTGGGTGCTCCAGTCGCATTCCGACGCCTTCGCGCCCAAACCAGGCCAGGCACCGGTCGCCATCTTCCAGTCGCTCGGCGGCATGTTCCTGCGCGGCCCCAAGACGGTCACCATCTTCGGCTATCTGCCGGTCATGCCCATGTGCCTGGGCTCGGCGCTGATCATGGTGATCGGCAGTCTGATCACCAAGCCGCCCGCCCAGCACATCATCGACAAGTACTTCCCGCCCAAGCCCACGCCCGGAGCCGTCGCCGCATGAGCGCCTCGACCACCACCCTGCCCGCCGCGGTGAGTGCCGCCGCCGGTGCCGCCGCCACCCGTCTCGACGCCCACGTCCGCGAGATGGTGAAATGGCACTTCTCACCCGAGACCGGCTCGCCGTTCTGGCTGGACTGGGCGAAGCAGGCGGGCTGGGATCCCGCCCGCGAAGTGCAGGGCTTCGCCGACCTGCTGCGTTTCCCCAACTTCACCGATGACTGGCTGCGCGATGAGCAGAACGAACGCTGGGTGCCGCGCGCCTTCGCCGGCAAGCCGTTCTTCGTCTTCGAGACCGGTGGCACCACTGGCATGCCCAAGCAGCGGGTGAGCTGGCAGGATCACCTGATCGACTACAGCGAGTTCTCGAACACCCTCGACGACCGTTTCTTCCCCAAGGGCACCAACTGGCTGATGCTCGGCCCCACCGGGCCGCGCCGCCTGCGCCTGGCCATCGAGCACCTCGCGCACGTGCGCGGCGGCAACTGCTACTTCGTCGACCTCGATCCGCGCTGGGTCAAACGCCTGCTCGGCAAGGGCGAGTACGCGCAGGCCGACGCCTACAAGGAGCACGTCATCCACCAGGCCGTGACCATCCTGCGCCACCGCACGATCAACTGCCTGTTCACCACGCCCAAGCTGCTCGAAACCCTGGGCGAGCGCATCTCGGTGCCCGGTGCCGGCATCAAGGGCGTGTTCTGCGGCGGCACCTCGATGACGCCGCAGACCGTGCGCTTCCTCAGCGAGGAGGTGCTGGAAGGGACCGCGCAGTTCGTGCCCACCTACGGCAACACGCTGATGGGCCTGGCGTGCAGCGAGCCACCCAACGCCGCCGGTGGTTGGAGCGTGTGCTATTACGCGCCGCAGCCGCGCGCCGTTCTGCGCGTGGTCGATCCCGCCAATCCGCTGGTGCAGGTGCCCTACGGCGGTTGGGGTCGGGTCGAGCTGACCACGCTGACCAAGGAGTTCTTCATGCCGCGCCTGCTCGAACGCGACGAGGCGCAGCGCCGCGAGCCGGGCGCCAAGTATCCCTGGGATGGCGTCGCCGACGTGCGCCCGTTCGGCGCCCTGGCGGGCAACGTCATCGAAGGCGTGTATTGATGATTGCCACGGTGCGGAGTGCGGAGTGCGGCGTGCGGCGTGCGGTGGATCCGGCATGGTCACACGGGTCGTCTCGGGCACCGCGCCGTCTTCTTCGGCCGCGCGCCGCACTCCGTACCGAGGCCATGACATGACCCATCTGCCCATCCTGCGCTGGGGCGTGCCCTACCGCTCCGCCGATGTCGCCACATCGGCCGGCGCGCAGATCAGCCAAGCTAATGGCGGACTGATCCGCCGCGATCTCATGCGTGCCGGCACCGCCACCGCCGCCTTGCAGGCGGTGCCCATGCGGCGCCTGATCGCCATGTGCGAGGCCGCGGCCGATCTCTACCGCGATGCCACGCTGCCGCTGGGTGACGGCGCCACCCAGTCGCCGGCCGACTATGTGCGCCAGGTCGGCGACTCGTGCGGCCTGCCGCACGCGCTGGTGCGCGGCAACATCGCCAAACTGCACCTCGCCCTCGCCGAGATGGGCAAGGTGGTGCACGGCCTGACCCGCGGCATCGAGCCCGAACTGATCGATGCCGGCATGGGCGTGCACGCCGGAGTGCCGACCAGTTTCTACCGCACCAGCGATGTCCTGGGCGTGGTGCTGCCCAACAACTCGCCGGGCGTCAACTCGCTGTGGCTGCCGGCGCTGGCGATGAAGGTGCCGGTAGCGCTGAAGCCAGGACGCGAAGACCCGTGGACGCCGTGGCGCCTGGTGCAGGCGTTGATCGCCGCCGGCGTCCCGGCCTGTGCCTTCGGCTACTATCCGACCGGCCACGAGGGTGCCCACGCCGTGCTCGCCTCGTGCGAGCGCGCCCTGCTGTTCGGTGACGCCGCCATCACCAAACGCTATGCCGGTCGGCCCGGCGTGCAGATCCACGGCCCCGGTTACAGCAAGGTGCTGATCGGCGCCGATCGCATCGACGGCTGGCGCGACCTCATCGACATCCTCGCCGCCTCGGTGGCGTCCAACGGCGGGCGTTCCTGCGTCAACGCCTCGACCATCGTGGTGCCGCGCTACGGCCGGGAGATCGCCCGCGCCCTGGCCGAGCGCCTGGCCGCCATCGTGCCGCGCGCCATCGACGACGCCCAGGCCGGTCTGGCCGGCTTCGCCGCCACGGCGATGCCGGAATCGATCGACCGCGCCATCACCAGCGGCCTCAAGGAACCCGGTGCCGAGGACGTCAGCGCGGCGGTGCGCGGACCGCAACGCGTGGTGTCCGCCTTCGGCCGGCACTTCGTCGTGCCGACGGTGGTGTTCTGCCGCAGCTTCGACCATCCCCTGGCCAACCGCGAGTTCCTCTTCCCGTACTGCTCGGTGGTTGAAGTGCCGCAGGCCGAGATGCTCGATCGCATTGGTCCGTCCCTGGTGGTCTCGGCGATCACCGACGACGCGGCCTGGCGGCGCGCGCTGCTCGCCAGTCCGCTGGTCGAACGGTTGAATCTCGGCGCTATGGCCACCTCGACGGTGCGCTGGGATCAGCCGCATGAGGGCAACCTCTTCGACCTGCTCTACCGCCGTCGCGCGGTGCAGAGCGCGGGCTGATCCACATGTCCTCGCCGTTGCCGACGGTGACGGCGGCCGGGTCCTTCGATTGGGGCCAGCGCCCACGCGTCATCTTCGGCGTCGGCGCCGCGACGCGGGTGGGCGCACTGGCCCGGGAACTGGGCGGGCGGCGCGCGCTGCTGGTGACCGATCCCGGCCTCGTCGCCGCCGGCCACGCCGCACGGGTGCGCGCCAACCTGGAAGCCGCCGGGCTGACCGTGGCGGTCTACGACGCGGTACGCGAAAACCCGACTCAGCGCGACGTCAGCGCCTGCCTGGCGGTGGCGGCGCCGGCTGGCGTCGATGTCATCGTCGGTCTCGGTGGTGGCAGCGCGCTCGACACCGCCAAGGGCTGCGATTTCCTGCTCACCAACGGTGGTCGCATGGCCGACTACGTCGGCCGCGGCGGTGTCGCCACCCGTCCGCTGCTGCCGATCATCGCCATCCCCACCACCGCCGGCACCGGCAGCGAGTGCCAGTCGTTCGCGCTGATCGCGGAGGAGGACACCCACCGCAAGCTGGCCTGTGGCGATCCTGGCGTGCTGCCGCGCGTGGCCATCCTTGACCCCATGCTCACCGCCACCCAGCCCCGGCGGGTGACCGCGTGCAGCGGTCTCGATGCGGTGGCGCACGCCGTCGAGACGGCGGTGACGCGCAGCCGGACGCCGCTGTCGCTGCTGTTCTCCCACGAAAGCTTCGCGCTGCTGCACGCCAACCTCCCCACCGCGCTTGAACAGCCCGGCGACCTCGCCGCGCGCGGTGCCTTGCACCTGGGCGCCGCCTGGGCCGGCATGGCGATCGAGAACAGCATGCTCGGCGCCGCCCACGCCCTGGCCAATCCGCTGACCGCACGCCACGAGCACCTCGTGCATGGCCAGGCGGTATCGCTGGTGCTGCCGGCGGTGGTGCGCTGGAACGCACGCGACCCGGCGACCCGCGTCGCCTATGCCGCCCTGGCGGTGCATGCGCGGCTGGTGCCAACCGGAGCCGATCCCGCGGCTGCGGTCGATGCCCTGATCGCGCGGTTGGAGATCCTGCTCGCCGCCGCCGGTCTGCCGTCGCTGGCCGCGAGCGGCGTCGCCGCCAGCGAGATCCCTGAACTCGCCGCCGACGCCGCGACGCAGTGGACGGGCAAGAACAACCCGGTGCCGGTGAGCGAGGGCGATTTCCGCGAACTGTACGCCATGGCGTTGGCCGGGGGGCGGCCGTGAGGAAATCGACAGCCGAGCCCGCAGAGCGGGCGCCAGAACGTAGCCCAGGGCGTAAGCCCTGGGTTGCCCAGGGTCAGGCGCCAGCCCCCGGAGGGGGCGACAGAAGTCCCGTTACGACTTCTGTCGCCCGCTCTGCGGGCTGTCCCGGCGTTGTCCGACGTACCCAGGGCTCACGCCCTGGGCTACGTTCGGTCGCCCACTCTGTGGGCTCAACCCAGCGATCGCTTTTCTGCGGCATCTCCCCGGGCCGCGCCCTTCGCGCCCTTCACTCCCTTCGCCCCCTGCTCTGCCTCACCGCCTTCACCGCCCTCACCGCCGGTGAGTCCGCCGATTGGAAGCACCACCGCGGCTCGCCCGCCCTCGATGGCCGTTCGGAGGCGCGTATCGGCGATGCGCCCAAGCAGCGTTGGGCCTTCAAGACCGAGGGGGCGATCAAGGCCTCGCCCGTGGCGGCGGGTGGACTGGTGGTGATCGGCTCGGAGGACGGGAATTGCTACGGCCTCGATCTCGCCACCGGCGTCAAGCGCTGGGCCTACGTCGCGGGTGCTGCGATCGAAGCGTCGGCCACCATCGTCGACCTGCCCGTGGGCGGCTCCCTGGCGGTGGTCGGCACCGCCGCGGGCGTCCTGCATGGCGTCGATCTCGCCACTGGCGCCAAGCGCTGGGAGTACCGCTGCGATGACAAGATCATCGGCGCGGCCAACGCCGTCACCCAGGCCGGAGACTGCCTGCTGCTGGTGGGCAGCTATGACGGCAAGCTGCACGGCGTCGATGCGGCCACCGGCAAGGGCCGCTGGACCTACAGCATCGGCAACCCGATCAACGGTACGCCGGCGGTCACGGTGATCGCCGGCCGGACGGTGGCGGTCATCGGTGGCTGCGATGGCAACCTGCACATCGTCGCCATCGCCGATGGCACCCTGGTGCGCCAGGTCGAAGCCGGCGCGTACGTCGCCGCCTCGCCGGCGTGCGAGGGCGCCTTCGCCTACGTCGGCCACTACGGCAACGAGGTGATCGCCGTCGACCTCGCTGCCGGTGCCGTGCTGTGGACGTTCAAAGATCGCGCCTTCCCCTATTACTCGTCGCCAGCCATCGACCGTGAACGCGTCTACCTGGGGGGACGCGACCGCCGCATGCACGCCATCGCGCGCAGCGGCGGCGCCGGGTTGTGGACCTTCGCGGCCAAGGCCGACGTCGATGGTTCGCCGTTGCTGTGCGGCGACCGCCTGCTGGTCGGCAGCAACGACGGACGGCTGTACTGCCTGGACAGCGCCACCGGCGCGCAGCGCTGGGCCTATGAGATCGGCGACAAGCTCATCGGCACGCCGGCGGCGGTCGGTGGGCTGATCGTGATTGGTTGCGATGACGGCTCGATCTACGCGCTGGCCACCACGCCGGCGGAAGGAGGCGGCGGTGGCAGATGACGCGCACAGCATCGTCGATCCGGGGGCGGGAACGGTCGACAAGACCACGGTGGGGAATTATTTCGTCTCCAACTACCCCCCGTATTCGTTCTGGTCGCCCGACCGTGTTGGCGAGGCGCAGGCCGCGCTCGCCCGTCCGCCGGCGCCGGGTACCGACCTCGGCATCTACCTGCACATCCCGTTCTGCCGCAAGCGCTGCCATTTCTGCTATTTCAAGGTCTACACCGACAAGAAGCAGGACGAGATCGGCGCCTACCTCGACGCGGCGATCGCCGAGATCGGTCTCTATGCCGACCGTCCGTTCATCGGCGGCCGACTGCCGCGCTTCGTCTACTTCGGCGGCGGGACGCCATCGTTTCTCTCGGTCGAGCAGTTGCTGAACCTGACCGCGGCGATGAAGTTCGTCTTCCCGTGGGACGCCGTCGAGGAGGTCACCTTCGAGTGCGAGCCGGGCACGCTCACCGATCGCAAGATCCACACCATCCGCGAGATCGGCGTCACCCGGCTCAGCCTGGGAGTCGAGAACTTCTCCGACCGCGTGCTCGAACTCAACGGCCGCGCCCACCAGTCCCAGCAGATCTACCGCGCCTACGAGTACGCCCGCGCCCTCGCCTTCCCGCAGGTCAACATCGACCTCATCGCCGGGATGATGGGCGAGACCGAGGACAACTGGCGCGAATGCGTGCGGCGCACCATCGAGCTCGGCCCCGACAGCGTGACCATCTACCAGATGGAGATCCCCTTCAACACCACCATCTACAAGGGCATGAAGCAGAGCGGCCACGCCGAGGCGCCGGTGGCGGACTGGCCGACCAAGCGCGCCTGGGTGGCCTATGCCTTCGCCGAGCTGGAGCGCGTCGGCTATCACGTCGCCAGCGCCTACACCGCGGTCAAGGACCGCCAGAAGACCAGCTTCGTCTATCGCGATTCGCTCTGGCGCGGCGCCGACCTGCTCGGCCTGGGGGTGTCGTCGTTCTCGCACGTCGGCGGAACCCATTTCCAGAACGAGCACGACTTCGCGCCCTATGTCCAGCGCGTGCAGAAGCGCGAACTGCCGCTGTGGCGCGCCTACACGCCTGATGCCGATGAGCGGCTGATCCGCGAGTTCGTCCTCCAGCTCAAGCTCGGCCATCTCGATTTCGGGTACTTCCGCGACAAGTTCGGCGTCGACCCGCTGCGGCGCTTCGCCGCCCAGCTCAGCGAACTGGAACGCCAAGGGCTGGCCACCATTCGCGGCGACCGCTTCGATCTCACCCGCGACGCCCTGCTTGAGATCGATCGCCTCCTGCACGCCTTCTTCCTGCACCAGCACCAGCACGCACGGTACGCCTGATGGACATCCCCGACAGTTCCGCTGACGATCCCTTTTCGCCGCTGACCGGCTTTTGCGTCGGCATGCCGGCACCGACCGCGCTGGCCGGCGATCAGGTGCCCGAGCCCTACCGACGCCTGCTGGTCAACCAGGGCGACATGACGCCGACCCTGGAGGCTTTCCACGGTTGCCGGCTTGGCCTGCGTCTGCTGGCAGTCGCCGCGCACAGCGACGGCTACCGTCGCCATGTCCTGCTGGTCAAGCCCGACGGCACGCCGGTGGAATACGGCGCCATCCGCATCCACCTCGCCACTCTGCCACCGGCGGCGCGCGATCAGGTCCAGGAGGCGCGGCGCCCGCTGGGCGGCGTGCTGATCGACCACGCGGTGCCGCATCGCAGCCAACCCAGCGCCTTCTTCAGTCTGCCCGGCACCGGAGCCATCGCCGAAGCCCTGGATCTGGTGGATACGCCGATCCTCTACGGTCGCTGCAACACGCTGATCGGCGACGACGGCCGCTGCATCGCCACGGTGGTGGAGATCCTGCCGCCGGTGGCGGAGGGGTCAGGGGTCAGCGGCTAGGGACCAGGCCACCTCACCTCACCTCGCGCTCTGGTCCCAACTCCCTACTCCCTAACGCCCAATCCGAATCCCATGACCAATCCCGACGTCCTCGTCATCGGAGCCGGTCCCGCCGGCTCCACGGCCTCGGCGCTGCTCGCCGAGATGGGTCACCGCGTGGTCACCCTCGACCGCCTGGCCTTTCCACGCTACCACATCGGCGAGTCGCTGATCCCGTATACGTGGTTCACGCTCAAGCGGCTTGGCCTGCTCGACCAGATGCGCGATTCGCACTTCACCCGGAAGTACTCGATCTGCTTCGTCAGCCAGAACGGCAAGCAGTCGGCGCCGTTCTACTTTGACAGCCACTGGAATCATCCATCGGCGCAGACCTGGCAGGTGCGGCGCAGCGAATTCGACCAGATGCTGCGCGACAACGCCAAGGCCAAGGGCGCCGACATCCGCCACGGCGTTCAGGCCAGCGAACTGATCCTGGAAGGCGGACGCGTGGTCGGCGCGCGCACCGTCGATGATGCCGGCCGCAGCGGCGAGATCCGCGCGCCCATCACCATCGACGCCAGCGGGCGCGACGCCGTGGCAGTCACCCAGTTCAACTGGAAGGAGCGCGACAAGCACCTCGAACGCCACGCGGTGTGGAGCTACTGGAAGGGCGCCATACGCGACCCTGGCCGCGCCGGCGGCGCCACCACCGTCGCCTACCTGCCGGACAAGGGCTGGTTCTGGTACATCCCACTGCACGACGACATCACCAGCGTCGGCGTGGTCGCGCGGCGCGAGTACCTCTTCCGCGGCAGCCAGGATCTGGGCGATATCTACCGGCGCGAATGCGCGGCCAACGTCTGGCTCCAGGAGCACCTCGCTCCGGCCACCCAGGTCGATGAGGTTCGTATCACTAACGACTACAGCTACCGCGCGCGCCACTGCGCCCGCGACGGGCTGGTGCTCAGCGGCGACTCGTTCAACTTCCTCGATCCGGTGTTCTCCTCAGGAGCCTTCTTCGCGCTGTGGAGCGGCGAACTGGTCGCGGACGCCGTCAGTGCCGCGCTCACGGTCGGCGACACTTCGGCCGGCGCCTTCACGGAGTACGGCCGCCGCTACTGCGCCGGCATCGAAGCCATGCGCAAGCTGGTCTACGCCTTCTATGACGAAGAGGTCAACTTCGGCCACTTCATCCGCGAGCACCCCGACCTGAAGGCCGACCTCACCGACTGCATCATCGGTCATGTCGAGAAGGACTACCGCGCGCTGTTCGCCGCTCTCGGCGCCTTCGCTCCGAACATTCCGGGCGCGCTGCCGTTCGGGGAGCCTCTCGCTGCAGGCCACAGTTGAGAAGTTCAGAGGCTGAGAAGTCGAGAGGCGGAAGCGGTGAGGGTTGGCGTGGCCAGGGGGACGGCGCGCCGGGTACACACCAGCCTGCACCTCGCCTGCCTCTCAACCTCTCAACCACTCCACCTCTCAACTGTGGCCTTCCGTGAAGATCGCCCATCTCACCGCCGGTACCGGCAACTTCTTCTGCGGATCATGCTTGCGCGACCATGCCCTGGTGGCGGCGCTGCGTCGGCAGGGACACGATGCGCGCTTCCTGCCCATGTACCTGCCGCCGGTGCTCGACAGCGGCGAGGGCAGCGGGGGCGAATGCCCGCTGTTCTTCGGCGGCATCAACGTCTATCTCCAGCAGAAATCGTGGCTGTCGCAGCATTCGCCGGCGTGGCTCGACGCGCTGTTGAACCGCCCCGGACTGCTGCGCTGGGCGGCCGGACGCGCCGGCATGACCAGCGCGCGCGACCTCGGTGAGATCACCGTGTCGATGCTGCGCGGCAGCGATGGCCGCCAGGGCAAGGAACTCCGCAAGCTCACCGACTGGCTGCTCGCGAACGGGCCGTGGGACGTGGTCTCGCTGTCCAATGGCCTGCTGCTCGGCTTGGCGCCGGCGATCAAGGCCGCGCTCGGCTGCCGCGTGGTGGGCACGCTCCAGGGCGAGGACGCCTTCCTCGACAGCCTGGCGCAGCCGTGGCGCAGCCAGAGCTGGCAACTGGTCAGCGCGCGCGCTGCCGAGGTCGACGCCCTGATCGCGGTCAGCGACTGGTACGCCGCCACCATGGCCGGCCGCCTCGGCCTGCCGGTCGCGCGCATCGTCGCCGTGCACAATGGTCTCGACCTCGACGGCTACGCGCCGGCCGCTGGCCCGATTCTGCCGCCGGCCATCGGTTTCCTCGCCCGCCTGCATGCTGGCAAGGGACTGGCGACGCTGGTCGACGCCTTCATCGCGCTGAAGACGCGGACGCCTGGCTCCGACCTGCGACTGCGCATCGCCGGGAGCTGCACACCGTCCGACCAGCCCTTCGTCGAAGGCCTGCGCCAGCGCCTCGCTGCCGTCGGCCTGGACGCCTCTGTCGATTGGCAGACCAACCTGACCCTGGAGGAAAAGCAGACCTTCCTGCGCAGCATCAGCGTGCTGTCGGTGCCGGCCACCTATGGCGAGGCGTTCGGACTCTACCTGGTCGAAGCCTGGGCCAGCGGCGTCCCGGTGGTGCAGCCACGTTCCGCGGCCTTCCCCGAACTGGTCGCCGCCACGCAAGGCGGCGCCTTGTGCGCGCCGGACGATCCGGCTTCCCTCGCCGACGCCCTGGCCAAGCTCCTCGCCGACCCGGCAGCGGCTCGCGCCCAGGGGTCACATGCTCGCGAAGTCGTGCTGAAGGAGTTCACTGCCGATGCCATGGCGAAACGATTCCTTGCGGCGGCTGGCTGAGTTTCAGCCCGTCAGCCCGTCAGCCCTGCGGACCTCCAAGTGACCTTCCAGCACACCATCACCCGCCGGGTCGAATTCCATGAGACCGATCTCGCCGGGATCGTGCACTTCTCCAATTTCTTCCGCTACATGGAGGCCTGCGAGCACGACTTCGCGCGCAGCCTCGGCTTCAGCCTGCATCCCGGCGGCGTCCCGGTGATCGGCTGGCCGCGCGTGCACGCGGAGTGCGACTACAAGCGTCCGCTGCGCTATGAGCAGGAGTTCACCGTGCAGCTCTTGGTGCGCGAGAAGAAGGAGCGCGCGGTGCACTACGACTTCCGCTTCCGCAGCCTGGGCGATAGCGCGTCGCTGGCGCGCGGCCGGATGGTGGCGGTGTGCGTCGGCCTGGTCGATGGCGAACTCAAAGCCCTGCCCATCCCCGCCGCCATCGCCTCCCTGATCACCGTCGCCCCCGCCCACCTCCTTGAGGAATCCGCCTGATGTCCCCCGATTCGCCGTCGTCGCTGTGGCTCGCCTTCACCTTCCTCACCGTGGTGTCGTGGGGCCTTTACGGCGTCTTCCTGCACACCGGTCAGATGAGCATGGGCGATCCGGTCAACGGCCGCTACAAGGCCTTCCTCTTCGTGGGCGTCGCCTACTTCCTGATCGCGGTGCTGGCGCCGCTCGCCATCCTCCTGCTGGCTGGCGCCAACTGGTCGCTGTTCACCACCAAGGGCATCACCTGGTCGCTGATCGCCGGCATCGTCGGCGCGATCGGTGCGCTCGGCGTGCTGCTTGCCTTCGCCAACAAGGGCACCCCGGCGGCGGTGATGGCGATCGTGTTCGCCGGTGCGCCGATCGTGAACGCGATCATCGGCATCGCCATGCATCCACCGGCCGACGGCTGGGGCGCCATCCGCTGGCAGTTCGTCGCCGGCATCCTGCTCGCGGCCATCGGTGGCTGCCTGGTCACCTGGTACAAACCGGGCCCTGGCAAGCCGAAGGCAGTGACCGCCGCCTCCGCACCCGCGGCAGCCCCGGAGCCGATCGCGCCGCGATGAGCCACAGCACGATCATCCATGTCGGTCGGCGATCCCTGCGTGAGGCGCAGGACCAGCGGCTGCACGCCATGCTCCAGGAACTGGACGGCGCCAACCCGTTCTATACCGCCAAGCTGCGCGCCGCCGGTCTGCGCGGCGAGCGCTGTACGCGCGCCGATTTCCACGCCACCTTCCCCTTCACCACCAAGGCCGAGCTGGTCGAGGATCAGCGCCGGCATCCGCCCTTCGGCAGCAACCTGACCTACCCGTTGGCGCGCTACACGCGCTATAGCCAGACCAGCGGCACCACCGGCGCTGCGCTGCGCTGGCTTGATACCAACGAGAGCTGGGGCTGGATGCTCGACAACTGGGCGCGCATCTACGGCGCCGCCGGGGTCAGCGCCGCCGACCGCGTGTTCACCGCGTTCTCGTTCGGGCCGTTCCTCGGCTTCTGGACCGCCTTCGAGGCCGCGGTGCGCATCGGCTGCCTGGCCCTGCCGGGTGGCGGCATGTCCAGCACCGGCCGGCTGGCGGCGATGCGCGACATCGGCGCCACAGTGCTGTGCTGCACGCCGACCTATGCCATCCGCCTGGGCGAGGTCGCCGCCGCCGAGGGCGCAGCGATCGCTGGCCTGCGCCGGCTGATCGTCGCCGGTGAACCCGGCGGCAGCATTCCGGCGGTGCGCGCACGCCTGGCCGCGCTGTGGCCGGGCGCCACCGTCATCGATCATCACGGCATGACCGAGATCGGCCCGGTGTCCTTCCAGTATCCGCAGGTCGCCGACGCGCTGTTCGTGCATGAGGTCGCCTTCATCGCTGAGATCATCGATCCGCTTACGAGGCTGCCGGTGCCTGCCGGATCAGTGGGCGAACTGGTGCTCACCAATCTCGGCCGCTGGGGCTCGCCGCTGCTGCGCTACCGCACCGGGGATCTGGTGCGCGCCGCCGCCAACCAGCACCAGGCCCCGGGCTGCGTCGACCTCGCCCTGGAGGGCGGCATCCTCGGTCGCAGCGACGACCTGGTCATCGTTCGCGGGGTCAACGTCCACCCCAGCGCCGTCGAGGCGGTGGTGCGCGCTTTCCCCGAGGTGCGCGAGTACCGCGTGCGGGTGCGCAACGAACGCGGGATGGCGGAACTCGCCCTGGAGATCGAAGTCGCCGCGCCCGCCAACGGCGCCAGCGTCGCCGCCGTCGTCGCCGATGCCCTGCGCGCCGCCTTGTCCCTGCGCGTGCCGGTCACCGCCACTGCCACCGGTACCCTGCCGGTCTTCGAGATGAAGGCGAAGCGCTGGGTGCGGGAGTGACGCTCAGCCAGCAAAGGAGCGCGTGAGATGATCGCCGTCCTCGAATCCGTGACCAAGTCCTACCCCGGCCTCGACCGTCCGGTGCTCGACGGCGTCAGCGCGACCATCGCCGCCGGTGAGACCATCGCCGTGGTCGGGCCGTCCGGCTGCGGCAAGAGCACCTTGCTGAATCTGCTCGGAGGCCTGGACACGCCAGATGTCGGGCGCGTGCTGCTCGGTGGCTTGGATCTCAGCGCTCAGAGCACCGACGCGCTCGCCGGCCTGCGCGCGCAGACCGTCGGCTTCGTCTTCCAGGATCACCACCTGCTACCGCAGTGCTCGGCCGTGGAGAACGTCCTGCTGCCGGTGCTTGCACTGCCGGTACGGCCGACACGCGCCGAGTCCCAGGCGCGGGCCCGCGACCTGCTCGCGGCCGTCGGCCTTGCCGGCAAGGAGGACCGCCGGCCGTCGGCCCTGTCAGGCGGCGAGCGCCAGCGCGTGGCGGTGGCGCGCGCACTGATCAACCGGCCCCGACTGCTGCTCGCCGACGAACCCACCGGCGCCCTCGACCAGGCCACCGCCAGCGCCCTCGCCGACCTGCTGCTGCGCCTGAACCAGGAACACGGCATCGCCCTGGTCGTGGTCACCCACAGCCCCGCCCTGGCCGCACGTCTCGGCCGCCGCCTGGAACTGCGCGCGGGACGCGTGGTGGAACCCGCCGCTTGACCCCGCTGCGTCTGGTCCTGCGTTCCGCCGTCCACCACTGGCGCGCCCATCTCGCGGTCGCGCTCGGGGTGGTGGTGGCGGCGGCGGTGCTGACCGGGTCGCTGGTGGTGGGGGACAGCGTGCGCCACAGCTTGCGCGCGCAGGCGTTGGTGCGCTTGGGCTGGGTGCGGCACGCTTTGGCGCCGCCCGGCCGGTTCGTGCGGCAGGATCTGGTCGAACGCTTGAGCCGGCAACAGGGCGACCAGGTTCGGCTGGCGCCGCTGCTGGTGCTGCGCGGGGTCGGCGCCGATGCCGACGGTACGCGGCGCGCCAATCGCGTGCAGGTCATGGGCGTCGATCACCGCTTCTTCGCTGCCGAGTCGGCAGGGGGGCCGACGCTCGCGGCGCTGCGCGGCGGTGTCGTGCTGAATCGGGTGCTGGCTGCGGCCCTCGGGGTGAAGGTCGCGGACAACGTCCTGCTGCGCGTGGAGAAGCCGGGCGTGCTGCCGCGCGACGTGCCGTTGTCGGCGGCGGCCGAGTCGACCGTCGTCGTGCGCCTGCCGGTCACCGCGATCATCGGCCCTGACCAGCTCGGCGATTTCGCGCTCGGCGCCGATGCCATCGCGCCGGCCAATGCCTTCGTCGATCTCGCCACGCTGCAACGCCGCGCCGGACTCGACGGGCTGATCAACCTGGCGGTGTGGAGCAGCGGACCTTCCGCTGACCAAGGCGGCGCCGATGAACTGACGGTCGAGCGCCTCACCCGTGATCTGCGCGCGACCTGGACTCCGGCCGATTCGCAGATCGAGATCCGCGACCTGCCGACGCAGCAGGCGGTGGAGGTGCGCACGGCGCGCATCTTCCTCGATCCGGCGACGGTGACCGCGGTTGGCCGGGCGGCAGGTGTCCTGACCTATTTCGTCAACGAACTGCGAGTCGGCGGGCGGGCGGCGCCCTATTCGATGGTGGCCGCCGGCGATTGGGCGGGGATGCCCGCTGCCGCGCCCATCCCCGGCGACCTCGCCGACGACGAGGTGGCGATCAACACCTGGCTCGCCGATGACCTCAAGGCCAAGACCGGTGATGCCCTTACCGTGAAATTCTGGGCGCTCGGTGCCACCGGTGGGCTGATCGAGCAGAGCGCGTCCTTCCGCGTGCGCGCCGTGGTGCCGGTGAGCGGGCTGGCTGCTGACCGTGAACTGATGCCGCAGTTCCCTGGCATCGCCGACGCCGACCACTGCCGCGATTGGAAGCCCGGCCTGCCCGTCGATGTCGACCGCATCCGTGACCAGGACGAGACCTGGTGGGAGCAGCACCGCGGCACGCCCAAGGCATTCATCTCCCTCGCTGCCGGAGAGAAGCTGTGGCGCAATCGCTTCGGCGAGCGCACGGCACTGCGGCTGCCGCGCGTCGATGGCGCGGCGGCGGCGGTCGCACAGCGCCTGGCTGATGGACTCGATCCCACCGCGCTGGGACTGGTCATCACCGACGTGCGCGCGCATGCGCTCGCCGCCAGCGGCCGGGCGATGGATTTCGGCGGGCTGTTCCTCGGCCTGGGCTGCTTCCTGATCGTCGCGGCGCTGGTGCTGGCCGGCCTGCTCATGGCGCTCGGTCTCGACCGTCGTCGCCGCGAGGTCGGCATCCTGCTCGCCATCGGGCTGCGTCCGGCCCTGGTCGGTCGCCTGCTGCTCTGCGAGGTCGCGCTCGCAGTCATGGTGGCGAGCGCGGTTGGCGCCGTGGTCGGCGGCTGGTATGCGCGTGCCATCATCGCCGTGCTCGCCGGCCAATGGGCGGGTGCGGTGGGGGGCGCGCCGGTGCAGTACCATGCCACCACCACCTCGTTCGCCATCGGCGTGCTGGCCACCGTGGTCCTTGCCGTGCTGGTGCTGTGGCGGGGCACACGCCGGCTCGGGCGCGAGCGCGTGCGTGCGCTGCTGGCGGGCAGCGATGCAGCGCGACCGGGCAACGTCTCGACGCTGCGGCGCTGGTTCCGTCGATCGGGTCCGGTGCTGATCATTGCCGGCGCCCTGATCGGTCTGCTGTCCGATCCGCATCGCGGTGGCATGGCCGTCGCCGGCGCCTACTTCGCGGCCGGTGCGCTGGCCCTGGGTGGGCTGATCGCCGTCATCGACCAGCTGCTCGCCCGCCTCGCAGGCCGTGGTCTGCCGGTGTGGTCGCTGTTTGGGCTGGCGGTCAGCAATCTGGCGCGGCGCCCCGGGCGCAGCCTGGCGGTGGTCGGCATGCTCGCCTGCGCCAGCTTCCTGGTGCTGTCGATCGGCGCCTTTCGCCGCGATCCCCTGGCCAACGCCACGCGACGCGATTCCGGCACCGGCGGTTTCGCCCTGGTCACCGAGACCACGCTGCCGGTGGCCGGCGACCTCGCCGCCCTGGTCGATCGTCAACGCCTTGGACTCGACGTGCCGGCGCTGAAGGACGCCGCGTTCATCGGCTTGCGCGCCAACCAGGGCGACGACGCCAGTTGCCTGAATCTCTACCACAGTCCGCTGCCACGTCTGGTCGGTGTCGATCCGGCCAGGTTGGCCGCGCTCTCCGCTTTCGCCTTCGCCGCCCATGCTCCGCTCCCCGCCGCGGGCGCCTCGCCGTGGACGTTGCTGGCGCGTGATGCTGCGCGCCCGCTGGCTGGCGACGCGCCGGTCCCCGCCATCGCCGATCAGGCGACCTTGCAGTGGTCGCTGGGCCTTGGTCTGGGCGGCGAACTCGATTACCGCGACGAGCACGACCGCGCCTTCCGGCTGCGCATCGTCGGTGTGCTCGCCGACTCGGTGATGCAGGGCAATCTGATCATCGACGAAGGCGTCCTCGCCGCGCGCTTCCCGTCGCAAGGTGGCTACCGCCTGCTGCTGGTCGACGTTCCGGCGGCGTCGACCGATCTGGCGGCCGCCGCCATCGACAACGCGCTCGCCGATTACGGCAGCCGCAGCCTGCGCGCGACCGACCGCCTGGCCGCATTCCTGGCGGTGGAACGCACCTACCTCGACATCTTCCAGACCCTCGGTGGTCTGGCGCTGCTGCTCGGCTCGTTCGGGGTCGGGGTGCTGGTCCTGCGCGGCGTGCTCGAACGGCGTGGCGAATTGGCGGCGCTGCGCGCCATCGGCTTCCGCGGCTCGGCGCTGCGCCGTCTGCTCATCGGTGAACACCTCGTCCTGCTCGCGCTTGGCCTCGTCGCCGGTGTCGTCGCCGGCCTGGTCGCGGTCTATCCGGCCCTGCTGGCGCCGACCGCGCAGACGCCCTGGCGCCTGCTGGGAGCCACGGCTGCGGCGATCGTGGTCAGCGGCGTGGGGTGGATCGGACTATCTACATGGTGGGCCCTGCGCGGTGACGCGCTGGCATCCCTGCGCTCGGAGTGACCAATGACCATGCACGCCCCTTCCCTCATCCCCGCCGCCCTTGCCGTTGTCGCCATGGCCGCCTGCGGCGCCCCCAGCGCCGAACCACCGGTGAAGACCGCTGAACCGGCGGCGGTCACGCGCTATGCCCAGGATTTCACCGGCAGTGCCAAGCCGCCCGAGGATCTCATGATCCTGACCGGCGACTTCACGGTGGTGAAGGACGGCGACAACGCCGTGCTCGAACTCGGGCCCACACCGCTGGAGACCTTCAACCTGCTGTTCGGACCCACCGCCAAGGTCGGGCTGATGGTCAGTGCGCGGCTCAAGGGCGTGGCCAAGGCGCGCCAGGGTCCGACCTTCGGCATCGGTCTGGGCGGCGTCAGCGGGCATGTGCTACAGATCGCCGGCACCAAGAAGCAGCTCGAACTGATGCGCGACGGTAACGTGCTGGCCAGCGTCGCCTTCGATTGGAAGAGCGACACCTGGGTCCGCATGCAGTTGCGGGTGCGCGCCACCGGCGCCGGCGCCTGGTCGGTGGAAGGCCGCGCCTGGCCGGATGGCACTCCGGCGCCTGCTGCGTGGCAGGTGACCTTCGCCGAGAAGGACGAGCCGATCAGCGGCCGCGCCTCGCTGTGGGGCGCGCCCTACGGCGGCAGGCCGATCCGCTACGACGACCTGGTGGTTGAGCCAGTCGCGTCGCCATGAACCGAGCTGCTGGCGGTCGGCTGATGGCTGAAGGCGTCGTGCAGCCCGACGCCGATCCGAGTTTGCGCACCGTGCCGGTCGGCCGCATCCGGCCCGCGACCATCGGCCCCGCGGCATGACCTCGGACGCCGCGACGACCATGGAGGGGAACAACCCGGAACGTCCCGCCGCCGCGGCGCCCATCTACCTCGATCACAACGCCACCACGCCCTGCGATGCGCGCGTGGTCGACGCCATGCTGCCGTACTTCACCGGCCATTTCGGCAACGCCGCCTCGGCCACCCACGACTACGGTTCGGCCGCCAGCGCTGCGGTCGAGACCGCTCGCTACGAGGTGGCGCGACTGATCGGCGCCGAGGACAAGGCGATCGTCTTCACCAGCGGCGCCACCGAGTCGATCAACCTCGCCATCGCCGGCTGCGCGCGCTTCCATGTCGAGCGCGGCCGTCATCTGGTCAGCGTCGCCACCGAGCACCGCGCCGCCCTCGACTGCCTCGACGCCCTCACCGCCGAGGGCTGGCAGGTCGACCTGGTCGGTGTCGACAGCGACGGAATCGTCGATCCTGGACGCATCGCCGCCGCCATCCGCCCCGACACCGTGCTGGTCTCGGCGATGGCCGCCAACAACGAGATCGGCACGCTCCACGATCTCGCCGCCATCGGCCGCGTCTGCAAGGCGCGCGGCGTGTTCCTCCACTGCGACGCTGCCCAGGCCGCCGGCAAGGAGCCGCTCGACGTCGAGGCGATGGGCATAGATCTGCTCTCGTTGAGCGCGCACAAACTCTACGGACCCAAGGGAGTCGGCGCGCTCTACGTGCGTCGCCGCGATCCGCGCGTCCGCCTGACGCCGCTGATGCATGGCGGCGGCCATGAACGCGGGCTGCGGCCAGGAACGCTGAACGTGCCCGGGATCGTCGGTTTCGGCCGCGCCTGCGTGATCGCGCAGGCCGAGATGGCGGACGAACGAACGCGGCTGCTGGTGCTCAAGGAACGGCTGTGGAACGCGCTGTCCGCGCAGCTGCCCGGCCTGCGCCGGCTGGGGCATCCGCAGCGCTGCCTGGCCGGCACGCTGAACGTGGTGATGCCCGGCGTGGTCGCCAAATCCCTGCTCTGTGCGACGCCCGGCGTGGCGGCCTCGATCGGCGCCGCCTGTTCATCGCTGGCGCCGAAGCCATCCCACGTGCTGCGCGCCATCGGACTCGACTGGCGGCAGGCAGAGGGGGCGGTGCGCTTCTCGTTGGGGCGGTGGACGACGGCGGCGCAGGTCGACTGCGCGGCGGAGCGGGTGCTGGCGTCGATTGCCGGGCAACGGGCGATGACGACGGAGGGGGGCGACCGCCCCTAGCAGGCTGCTGAAAAAGCAGCCTGCGGGGGGTTACAGGGGGGCGTCTGCCCCCCTGGATAAAAAGCTCCCTTCGCGTTTCCCGGGGAAAATAGCGACCGCAGGTCGCCCCCGGGGAGCG
>Ga0163144_10001067_pt1 | contig 64940 bp, 47 predicted proteins | sample OliLak19BULKMAT1_FD_123175 | JGI IMG/M metagenome (GOLD analysis project Ga0163144, IMG submission 123175) | Freshwater microbial mat bacterial communities from Lake Vanda, McMurdo Dry Valleys, Antarctica - Oligotrophic Lake LV.19.BULKMAT1 | ecosystem: Environmental > Aquatic > Freshwater >...
CACATTGGTTGGATGGTTGAATTGCACGTACAGAGCCGGGCCGTCGGCCGCCTCGCCCAGTTCACCGGTCCCGGCAACCGTCTCGACCCCGTCGCTCTTCAAGCGACGAATGCGATGGTTGTTCCAGTCCGCCAGGTAGAGTTCCTTGTCCGGCCCCCAAGTCACGTCCTGCGGCAAATAGAGGGCCGATGCCAATGGCGCCAGTCCGTCCCCGTTGATGCCGGCGACGCCCGTGCCGGCAACCGTCTGGATGCGCGGCACTGAGCAACCCTGCAGGCCGCTGTTGACCGAGCTGAGGATCTCCTCGACCGTCACGGCGCCGTCGATGTTGTTGTCGAAGACGGTGCAGCTGGCGGCGGACTCGAGTCCGAGTGCGACGTTGACTCCCAGGAGAATCTCGTCGACGGTGACGGTGCCGGTGCCGTCGCAATCGCCCGTGCAAGCCGAGGCGGGTGCGACTACTACAGCGAATGACGCCGCCAGGGCTACGACCAGAAGGCACCCGCAATAGAAGAGGCGCTCGAATACGGTCGGGACGATGGACTCTCTCATGCAACTCTCCGGAGGCAGACCCGCCCGGGATCTCCCCGAACGGCCGCAAAAAGGAATCCTGCGAATCACGCGGAGGATACTCCCCATGATTCGCATAGGCAATGTCATTTTTCTCGTTCTTGCAAACGCCCTCGCATGTGCGGCCCCTGTTCCGACCCTTGCCCACGGAGGCCGCGTGCCACTCGAACAATGGGGCGGCTTCGCGCCCGCCACCGCCGTCTGCCAGCGTGCGCTCGTCGACGCGACCCTGCGCTGCGCCCGCAGCACCTGGGAGATCAGCCGCAAGTGCAGCGCCGCCGAGGGCGCAGGCGAACCTTGTAACCGGCCGAACGCCGAACAGCGCATCGCCGCCGTGCGCCGCAACGCGCTCGATCTGATCGACGTCCGCTGTAACGATTTCCAGCTCGGGCAGTTGGGCTTCCTCGGGCAGTTCGACATGCGAGCGGACGTCACCATCGCCTGCAGCTCCTGGCGCGACTTGATGGAGTCGGCGACCTTCGCGACGACCGCGACGAGCGACCCGGGGTGCATTGCCGAGTCCGCGCGCGTCCTGACGCGAGCCACCGGGGACATCTTCATCGGCTGGAAGCGCACGCTGCGGCGGATCGCGACCGAGCCCGATCTGGCGCTCGAGCGAAAAGAGCAACTCGTCGCGCGCGAGCAGGAACGACTGCCGCGGTTCGTCGCGCGCGCAACGACCGCCCTGACCGCCAAGTGCGGCGCGACCGAGGCCGCTCGCCTGGCGCGGGTCGTCGCGCTCGGGGTATGCACGCCGGCGAGCGTCTGCGTGCAGGGCGCGGTGATATGTCCGGAGCCGATCTGCGGCAACGGGCTCATCGAGCCCGGCGAACTCTGCGACGACGGCAACGTCGAGCCCGGCGACGGTTGCGAACCAGCGTGTGGAATGTAGTTGGCTGCGAAATGAAATCAGACATGCAGCGGCGCAAGATTCTTCGCCCCTGCAACTCGCTCTACGAGTTCCGTGCGCGTGTCGCGCACCAGCTTCACGCCGCTCGAAACCGATTTCACCCGGCCGCACATCCACGCGCCACCGTCCGGATCCTTGAGTACCTCGCCGACGCGGGCGGTGTGGTAGATCTCGAGTTCCTCAGCAGCCGACGCTTCGAACAAGGCAGGCTCGGGAAGGTCCATCCGCGCCAGGCTCTCCATGACCTGCGCTGCCGCGAAGTCGAACGCCGGATGGATCGTCACCGGCTCGCCGGTACGCGGGCACAACGCCTCGTCGAGTCGCAGCACCTGCAGCGCCCGCTCGAGCAAATCGTCCGCACCGGCCTCGAGGATTCGCTCGCGCACGGTTGCGCGAATCGACGCGAACATACGCTCGCGCTGACCGAGGAAGTGCAAGTAGAGTTCCGCGCGGCGCTCGTAGCCGGCCATACGGTTGCGCAGCGGCTCGTCATCGACTTCGCCGGCGAACTCTTCGATCAGGTTGTGCAGCACCGATCGCAAGACCTTCGAGACGCTGACCCGGCCGTCGAAGGCGAGGTCGCGGATCGTGTACGGGATCACGTGACCGCGCGAGAACATCACGTGCGCGGCGACGAGGAAGTAACCCTCTTCGCCCTCGGCGCGCGAGAACGTATGGCAGCCGACGACGTACTCGCCTTTGGCCTTGCCGTAGCCGGCAACCGGTAGCGCCTCGATGCGATACTCGTCGCGCAGGTCGTAGAACTCGGTACCAGGCAGCAGCGTGTAGGCGAAGATGTTGATGTTCGGAAACACGGTGAAGAGGTGGTCGAGGTTCTTCTCGAACTCGGCGAGCGTGTCGCCCGGCAAGCCCCAGATCAGCTCCGCAACCACCGGCACACCCTCGGCCGCGAGCGCTTTGACGACCGGCTCGTAGTCGTTGGCGCGCATATTCGTTCGATGCGCCAGCTCGAGCGCCTTCGGCGTGAGGGTCTGTAGCGCCAGGTGGTAGTGCCAGAGCAGGCCGTTCTGGTGCAGCAGCCGAACGATGCCCTGGACGCGCTGGTTGTGGTTCTTCGACCACGAGGTCGCAAACGTCTGCGGCAGCCCGGTGCGGTTGCGCAGATCGACGATCATCTCGGCCTTGGCGACATCCTCGCGCAGCGCGCCGAAGTTGGAGTCGCACAGCCAGATATCCTGAACCCCGCCGGCGACGAGCGTATCGAGATCGGTGCGGATGCGCTCGAGCGAGTACTGGTGCATCTTGGTGCCGATGGCGCCGGTGCCCCACTCGCAGAACGAGCAGCGGTACGGACAGCCGCGGCTGGTCTCGTAGGCGACCTGGCGGTAGAGCGCCCTGCCCTCTTCATCGCGCAGCGGTACTAGCGTAAGTGCCGACGGCAGCTCGTCGAGGTTCTCGCGGCGCGGCCGGGCGGCCCCTTTGACGACCCGACCGTCCGCGCCGACGAACGCACAGCCGGCGATGTCCTTCCATGCCGCGCGTGTTGGCGTATCGAGCAGTTCCGTGAAGGTCTGCTCGCCCTCGCCGAGAACGACGGCGTCGATCGACTCATCTTTGAGGAAGTCTTCGGCGCGTTGCACGTGCGGACCGCCGGCGACGACGGTGATCCCGGGCACCGCGTGTTTGGCGATCTTGGCGACCTCGAGGAACTCGGCGACGTTCCAGGTGTAGCAACTGAGCGCGAGCACGGGCGCGAGTCCCGCGGCGACAGCGCTTTCGGCGTGCGGCAGGACATGCTCGGGCCAATCCTTCGCGAGCCAGGCTTCGACCTCCTCGGCGTTGAGGAAGTGCAGCAGCGTGACGTCGGTGACGGCGGCGCTCGAGCCATGGTGCACGAAGTATGCCTTGAGCCCGCCGGTGGTCAGCGGCGGTGCGCAGAACTGCTCGGTGTTCATACTGAGGAGCCAGACGGGTCGCTTCATAAGGCGCTATGTGTCGCAAGGAAAAGCCCGTGGCGCAACCGGGGGAAGCGGGGGACCCGTCAGAGCCGCACGACGTTGATGTTCGCTCCGAGCGCGGCGCGTGCCACGTCGACCAGGTGCTCGTGGTGGCTCAGATAGAGCACCTGCGTCCGCATTCCGAGGTCGGCGAGCGCGCGGAAGCCGGCCGCCGCGCGCTCGTCGTCGAAGTTGACGAACAGGTCGTCGGCGATGAACGGCAGCGGCTCGCCCTGCTCGAGTTGGAGGGTGACCGCGGCCAACCGCAAGGCTAGGAAGAGCTGGTCGCGCGTGCCATCCGATAGACCGTCGAGGCCGACGGGCTCGCCACTCGCACGCCGGGCGCGCAGCACCGGCGGGATCTCCTCGATGTCGACCTCCAGTGCGGTAAAGCGATCGCAGGTGATCCTCCGAAAGAACTGCGATGCGCGAACCAGCAGCGGACTTTGGTTCTCCGCCCGATAGCGATCGATCGCCCAGCGCAGCAATCGCTCCTGCAGCCAGACATCGCAGTACTCCTGGGCGATCGCCGCCAACTCCGCGATCACCGCCTGCCTGTCCTCCTCGGCGCGGGCAGCCGGGCTGCCCTCGACGTCGCCGCCGCTGATCGCCGCGAGTTCATCACGCGCGATGCGCTCGCCGACTGCGTTGGCTTCGAGATCCGCCTTCGCCCGTTCCAATTCGGCGCCGACCTCATCTTCGCGTATCCGCCGCGCCTCGACACTTCGCTCGATCAGCTCCGCGCGCAAGCCCGCGAGGTCGTCACCGTCGCATGCATCCGCTAGCTCCCTGGACACTTCCGTCAGCTGCTCCCGCAACGACTCCGTCTGGTCCATCGTGCGGCGCAGCACGGTAAGTCGATCCTCGAGCGCCCGCACGACGGCCGCCGGCTCGACCGGGCGGAGTTCATCGGGCAGGAGACGGGCGAGGTCCTTGGCGGTTGCCGCAACCGCCGCGAGGTCCGCCTCCATCCTGGCGATGCGCTCCTCCTCGATCTCGCGAATTTTTTCGAGCGCCGCATCGATCACGGCCATTCGCTCGACCGCGTCGCGCACCGCCTCGACGCCGACGCCGTCCGGCAGGGCGCAAGCCGCGCCTGCCTTGGCGAACGCCGTGCGCCAATTCTCGTAGTCGCGGTCGGCCTCCGTTCGTCCGCGGCGCGCGGCTTCCAGCTTGCCGAGCAAGGCCTTCTCCGCCTGCATGTGCTGCTCGTGCGCGGCCGCCGCTCGCTGTGCCTCCTGGCGGCAGGTTTCCGCATGGGCGACCAGCTCTTCGATACCGTGCCGCATGGCGGCCGCGCCATCCTGATCGAGAGCCGCGCGCAGGGCTCGTTCAGCCACGTCCACCTGCGCGTCGAATCGCTCCAAGACCGCTGCTGCGGCGGCGACGTTGGGGGCGACCTCGAGAACCCGGCGGCGCGCTGCGAGCCACCTCCGGTACCCCTCCGGCGTGAGCCCCGCCAGGCCGATGGCCGACATTGCCCCTTCCCATGCAGCACGTGCCTGTTCCTTGGCGCCGCACAGGCCTTCATGCTGCGCAGAATCGATCTCCAGCTCGGCGCGCAATGCAGCGATCTCCGCTTCCGCGTTCTCGATCTCGGTGATCGCTCCCGCCCCTGCGAAACGCTGGTCGGCGAGTTCGTCGGCGATGCGGACGCGTTCCTCGAAGGGTTCCGCACCACTCGTCAGGGGTTCCTCCCCGCGCCGCAACCGGATCCAGAGCGCATCGCGCTCGCGACGGGCGTCTTCGAGTTGTTCGCGTTCGACGATCTCGCGGTGCCGGCGACGCACTGCAACCCGCGCCTCCTTCGCCGCCAGGTCGGGACGCAGTTTGACGACCGTCGCAGCCGCAGCGCCGATCTTCGCTTCGATCGAGGTCGATGCATCGCTGGCCGCCTCGATCTCCGATTCGCCGACCAGCGGCATCGCGGCGAGATCCTCGAGGTTTCCCTCCCAGGGCACGATTTCCGCAGCGCGTTGCGACAACTCCGCGTCCGCCGCCTGCAAACGCGCACCGAGTTCGCTTCTGCGCGCGCCGACGTCGCCTAGCTTGCGGGCAAGTGCGAGTGCTTCCTGGAGGTCGTCGTCGACATGCGCGACGACCAGCGCAGCGCGGTCTTGCGCGGCGGCCGCGGCTTCCGATTCCAATTGTGCTACCGCCTCGTTGCGCTCGGCGCGCTTCGCATCGAGAGCGGCGCGCTGATCCGCGAGCGCCGCCAGGTCGCGGCGCACGATCGCTGGCGGCAAGCTGGCTGCAAGCGCTGCGCGGTCTGCCGTCACCCAACCGATCGCGATCGCCGCCAGGAGCGCCGCGCGCAACGCGCCCTGCACCTCTATGCGGCGCTTGCCGATGTCGCTTTCGTGGTTCGCCGTGCGCGCCACATCTGCATCGAACGCATCGATCCGCTCGGACGCATCGAGCAGGCGCGCCGCACCCGAATCGCGAGCCTCGCACTCGGCAAGCCTGCGCGTGAGCTCGTCGAACTTCACGAGAATGCGAGCAATCTTACCGAGACGCTGCAGATGCTCACGTTCGCACTCGAGAGCTGTCCAACGCCGACGCGCATCCATCAGGTCTTGCTGCGCGCGCGCATGCGTGCGGGTGAGTCGATCGAAGGAGCTACCGGTGGTGACCGCGTCGCGCTTGGCCCGCTCCGCCTCCGCGAGGATCTTCGCCCTTTCGGCAAAACGCGGCCGCTTCCTTCCATCCCGCGCCCAGAGTTCCGTCGCGCGTTCCTCGAGGCCGCGCCGCAGGGTCGCGAACTCGGCAATGCCACTCGCCGCCTCGAACAAGAGGGCGGAGAGGTCGGACTTGTTCGCGAGCAGCCTACGCCCGCCATCGACGAGGGATTCGTGACCGAGCGCGAAGTCGCGCAAGAACGCGGGCTTGTCGAGTCCGCCGAAGCGCCTTGTCAGTTCCGCCTCGGCCACGACCGTGCCGTCGGGCCGGCGCAGGGTGTCTTTGCGCCCCTTTTGGCGCACCAGATCGATCGACTCCACGCCGCCGAGCGACGCGCCGAGCGCGAGGTCGCGCGAATCGTGAGCGAAGGCGAATGGCGAGCGCGGCTCCATGCCGAACAGGAACTCGACGACCGCCGCGCGCAAGGTGCTCTTGCCGGCCTCATTGGGTCCGACAATGAGATGTACGTCGGGCATCCCAGGTTGCGGCGCCGCAAATTCGAGAGCGCGCTCGGAGAAGTGCCCGAAGCGAACGAGGTGGAAGGAATCGAAGCGCATGCCGCCGGGCGCCTATGCCTCTGCGCTCGCTGCGAGCCGATCGAGAAGCGTCGCGCGTGCGTCAGCGAGGAGTTCGTCCGGCTTCTGTTCGCGGACCGCCAGCGCCAACCGCGGCTCATCCGCTTCGATCGCCTGGCGAACCTCGGCCGGCAACTGGTTCCAGAAGTCGGCCAGATGCACGCCGATGCCCGTGCGCAGATCCTCGTCATCGGCGGCGTGCGCCAGGAATTGCTCTAGTTCCGCGAGCGCGTCACGTCGGACCGCGAATTGCGCTGCGTCGCGCTCGGGTTCGGTCGCACGTTCGATCTTTTCGAGGAAGATTCCATCGGGAGCAAGGGCATTGACCTGGGCGACGACGGCGTCGCGGACGCCGGCGCGGTCGGCGGCGAGGTGTCCGTGGAGTGCAGTGCGACCGACGAGGCGCAGGCGCACGGCGAGCAGGCGGTCGTCGAGCGGCGCGTCGGCGGCAGCAACCAGGGCTTCGAGCGCACGTTTCGTCGCGGTGGTCACGTCGTCGAGCTGTACGGCCCCGCTGACGTCGACGTCGCAGACGTGCCAACGCACGAGGTCGACGACGAGGCGCTCGGTAGAAACCCCCGAGTCGTCGATCTCGACCCAGAGCGCGCCCTTGGCACCGACCTCGCGGGCGTGGCGTCCTTGGAGTACGCCGGGGAAGGCGATGGTACCGCCGTCCACGGCTGTGCCGGCAGCGAGAATGGCGTGCTCGTGCACGTGACCGAGCGCCCAGTAGTCGTAGCGCTTTGCTTGGAGGTCGGCGAGCCGACACGGGGCGTACGGCTTATGTGGGCCGTTCGGATCACCATCGAGCGCAGTATGCAGGAGTCCGATGTTGACCATGCCCGCGACGGCGTCCGGGTAGGCGAGTGCGATGTTCTCGGTGACGTCGGGGCGTTCGAAGCTCTGGCCGTGAACGACGACGCCGAGATCCGCGAAGGCGAGGCTTTGCGGCGTCCTGGCCGACAGCGAGAGGACATTGTCGGGCAGCGGCACCGACTTGGTGATCCGGCTCTCGGCGTCGTGGTTGCCGCGCAGCAAGACGACGCGGATTCCGGCACGCTCGAGACGCCCCATCTCGCGCGCGAAGTAGAGGCCGGTGCCGATGTCGGGCCAATCGCCGTCCCAGACATCGCCGGCGAGGAGCATGAGCTGCGCCTGGCGCTCTACGGCGATGTCGACCAGGCGCGAGAACGCGTGCCGCGACGCGGAGCGCAGCCGCTCGACCGGCGCACCGTCGTAGGCGGAGAGGCCGCGCAACGGGCTGTCGAGGTGGAGGTCGGCGGCGTGGACGATGGCGAGCGACATCACGGTCCGTTTACCTGCCGCCGCCGTGCAGAGCAAAGCCGTGTCACCGCTTCAGCCGGCGCAGATGGAACGTGAGGTCATCGTAGACCGAACGCCTGTGTCCCACCGCGACGATGCGGAGCAGGTGTTGGCGGGTCGCGACTTCGTAAACCACGCGAAAGCGGCGGACACGGAATTCGCGCAGGCCGGCGAGTTCGCGTTGCAGGGGCACGCCAAGTTCGGGATCGGCAGCGATCGCGCGGAGTGCACTCTTGATCTGCGCTTTGATGTCCGGCGGAAGTCGGCGCACCACCTCGGCGACCGACGGGGAGAGTTCGACGCGATACGCGCGGCTCATTTCCTCTTCTGCGGGGGAGGTAGCGGTTCGCCGAAGACGTCTTCGAAGGGTACCCCGCGCGCACCGGTCGCGTAGTGGGCGCGGCTCTCGCGGATCTGTTCCATCATCGCGGGATCGCTGAGTACGGCGATCGTCTCGCGCAGGCGTGCGACCTCGCCGCAGCTCAGGATCACCGCCGCCGGGCGACCATTGCGGGTGACGATGATCTCTTCGTCGCGCTCCTCGACGCCGGAGACGAGCTCGGTCAGGTGGGTTTTCACCGCGGTGATCGGTAGGGTCTTTGCCATCATGTCGACCAGAATTCTGGATGAGTTGCAGCGTATGCCCGCCCCGGCGCGCGCGCAACGGCTCCGACGCGGAGAATTCACTTGCGACGGGTGCTAAATGGTGGTGTTTAGGCTCATGCTTTCGCGCGCCAAAGAGCCTTTCAATACTTGGTCCCACGCCGCCGGCGTGCTGCTCGGAGTTCCGGGCCTCGTCGCCCTGCTCGTGCTCGCCGACGGCGACCCGAAGCGCACCGCGGCGTTCGCCGTCTACGGCGCCAGCGTGATCATTCTCTATCTCGCGAGCACGCTGTACCACGGGCTGCACCTTTCGGACCTATGGGAGGAGCGCTTCCGCCGCTTCGACCACATTGCCATCTTCCTGCTGATCGCCGGCAGCTACACTCCGGTCTGCCTGATCACGCTCGACGGCGCGCTCGGCTGGGGCGTGTTCGCCGGCATCTGGACGATCGCCGTCGCCGGCATCCTGTTGAAGTTGTTCACCCCGTTCCTGCCCGCCTGGGCGACCGCCTCGATCTACGTCGGCATGGGCTGGTTCGGTGCCGTCGCGTTCATCCCGATGACCGAGATCGTGCCCGCCGAAGGTATGGCGTGGCTGGCGATCGCCGGCATCACCTACACCGCCGGCGCGGTGATCTACGCGCTCGAGCGTCCCGACCCGTTCCCGAAGGTCTTCGGCCACCACGAGATCTTCCACATCTTCGTGCTCGGCGGCAGCCTCGCGCACTTCGTTTTCCTCGCGGGGTATGTGGCTTGAGGAGTTAGGACCAAGGGCCAAGGTACAAGGGCGGATTCTGCTCGGATGGCCGCAGCCCTGGCAGCCATCATGGCGGTGGCCATCGTCGTCAGCTTAGATCGATCCTCGTTGCCGTAATCGTAACCCGACTCGTCGCGCGCAAACTTCGACGCGCTCGAGCGCGGTGAGTGTCTCGCAAGCCCCGCGTAAGCCCGTTCGGCCTCGCCATGCGCTCCCAGCTGCACGACGCGAATTTCGCTTCCCGGCGATCCAGCTACGGTGCTACAAGCCGACCAGAGTGGAGGGACGAGCTAAAAGCGCCGTGCTGCCGCGACTGCTCATGGCAGGCGTCGCGCTCGCCTTCACGCCGCTCCCAGTGATCGCGTGCGCCGGCGACTGCAACGCCGACGGGGCGGTGACCGTCGATGAAGTCGTCGTGGCCGTCGCCATCGCGATCGGCAATCGGCTCATCGAATTCTGCCCGGCCGCCGATCGCGACGGCGATCAATCCGTCACCGTAGATGAGATCGTCGCCACGATCGATGCCGCGCTGCGCGGCTGTGCGCCCGCCTTCGTCGACGCCACCACGGCTGCGGGCGTCGACTTCGGCGGGCGCCCGGCGACCAGCGCTGCCGCCGGCGACTTCGACGGCGACGGCTGGATCGACCTCTTCGTCGTCGATCGGCGTCACCCGGGCATCCTCTATCGCAACCTGGGCGACGGCACCTTCGCCGACGTCACCGCGGAGTCCGGCCTGACCCTTCCCGCCACCGGCGGCAATGGCCCCGCTTGGGGCGACGTCGACAACGACGGCGACCTCGACCTCTACCTGACGACGAACGGAGCCGACCAATACCGCTTCCATCTGTTCATCAACGACGGCAACGGGCGTTTCACCGAAGAAGCACGCGAACGCGGCGCAGCGGTCGAAACCGAACACGCTCACTACGGCTTCAGCGCGACCTTCGCCGACTTCGACCACGACGGCTACCTCGACATCCACACCACGGAGTGGAGCCCCAACCCGGCAGGGCGCGACGGAGTCGTGTCGCACGCGCGCCTGCTCCGCAACCGCGGCGCCGCCCAGCCCGGGCACTTCGACGACGTGACGGTCGCCGCCGGCGTCGTGCTCGACGCCGACCCCTTCGGCTCGACGGAACTGGTCGTTCCGCTGTCGTTCGCCTCGCGCTTCACCGACCTCGACGACGACGGCTGGCCCGACCTCGCCGTCACCTCCGATTTCGGCACCAGCAGGCTACTCTGGAACAACGGCGACGGAACCTTTCTCGAAGGGACCATTGCCGCCGGCATCGGCAGCGACGAGAACGGCATGGGCTCGGCCATCGCCGACTACGACGGCGACGGGCGCCTCGACTGGTTCGTCACCTCGATCCTCGAGACCGACCCGCGCTGCGCCCGCTCGCAGTTCATCTGCGGCTGGGGAACCACCGGCAATCGCCTGTACCGCAATCAGGGCAATCGGCAGTTCTCGGACGCGACCGACGCCGTCGGCGTGCGCAACGGGCATTGGGGGTGGGGCACATCGTTCTTCGACTTCGATAACAACGGCAACCTCGATCTGGTGATGACCAACGGAACCCTCGACGAGGCGCCGGCGGACTCGCCGTTTCGCACCGATCCGATGCGTCTGTGGCAGAGCAACGGCGCCACGATGGTCGAGGTATCGGCGGCGATGGGAATGACGGCGACGGCGGCAGGCAAGGGCCTGCTCGTCTTCGACTACGACGGAGACGGCGACCTCGACGTCTTCATCGGCCACGATGACGCGCCGCCGCTGCTTTACCAAAACCAACGCGGCTACCTGCGCGACTGGCTGCGCGTGCGGGTCGAGGGGCGAACCTCGAACCGCGACGGGCTCGGAGCAAGGGTCGCCGTGCGGGCGGTCGCCGACGGGCCGGTGCAGGTCCACGAGGTCAACGCCGGCAGCAACTTCCTCGGCCAGAGCGAAACGACAGCACACTTCGGTCTCGGCGAATCAGCGGGGACCGTGCATGAGGTGCGAGTGTCGTGGCCGGCGACCGGGCGCAGCACGGTATTCCGCGCGGTGCCGAAGAATACGACCTTGGCTGCCGTCGAACCGGCAACCTGATCCCGGGTTGCCGGCTGTACTCCGCTGCGTTCCCTGCTAGTGTCGCGAGTTTCGCGGCAAACCCCCGAGGTGCAGGTAATGAGCAACGATCCGAACAAAATCATCTATTCCATGGTCCGCGTCTCCAAGGCGTACGACAAGAAGCCGATCCTCAAGGACATCAGCTTGTCGTATTTCTACGGGGCGAAGATCGGCGTGCTCGGCCTCAACGGCTCGGGCAAGAGTTCGCTGCTGCGCATCATGGCCGGCAGCGACACCGAGTTCGAGGGCGAGACCGTGCTCTCACCGGGCTACACCGTCGGCTTCCTCGAGCAGGAGCCCAAGCTCGCGGCGGGCAAGACGGCGATGCAGATCGTCGAGGAGGGCGCCGCCGAGGCGGTCGGGCTGCTCCAAGAGTTCGAAGGCATCAACACGCGCTTCGCCGAGCCGATGGACGACGACGAAATGGCAAAGCTCATCGAGCGTCAGGGCGTCGTCCAGGAGAAGATCGACCACCTCGACGCATGGGACATCACCGCGCGCCTGGAGATGGCGATGGAAGCCCTCGGCTGCCCGCCCCCCAACGCGATCGTCGACACCCTCTCGGGCGGCGAGCGCCGCCGCCTCGCGCTCTGCCGCTTGCTGCTGCAAAATCCCGACATCCTCCTGCTCGACGAGCCGACCAACCACCTCGACGCCGAGTCGGTCGCCTGGCTCGAACACCATCTGCAGAAGTTCCCGGGCACGATCATCGCCGTCACCCACGACCGCTACTTCCTCGACAACGTCGCCGGCTGGATCCTCGAGATCGACCGCGGCCGCGGCATCCCGTGGAAGGGCAACTACACTTCGTGGCTCGAGCAGAAGAAGAAGCGCATGTCGCAGGAGGAAAAAGAGGTCAGCCAGCGGCAGAAGACCCTCGACCGGGAGCTCGAGTGGATCCGCATGTCGGCCAAAGGCCGCCACACGAAGTCCAAGGCCCGCATCAGCTCCTATGAGAAGCTGCTCGCCGACGACGAGAACGAGAAGGCCGCCAAAGACCTCGAAATCTACATTCCGCCGGGCGAGCGTCTCGGCGGGGTCGTCATCGAGGCGAAGAACGTCTCGAAGTCTTTCGGCGACAAGGTCCTGATCAAGGACATGAACTTCATGCTGCCGCCCGGCGGCATCATCGGTGTCATCGGCCCGAACGGCGCCGGCAAGACCACGCTCTTCCGCATGATCACCGGCAACGAGCAGCCGGACTCCGGCACGATCCGCGTCGGCGACACCGCCAAGCTCGCCTATGTCGAGCAGAGCCGCGACGTGCTCGACCCGAAGAAGAACGTATGGGAGGCGATCACCGACGGCCAGGACCAGATCATCCTCGGCAAGAAGTCGTTCAACTCGCGCGCCTACGTCGGCCGCTTCGCCTTTGGCGGCACCGACCAACAGAAGCCGGTCGGCATTCTCTCGGGCGGCGAGCGCAACCGCGTCCACCTCGCCCGCATGCTGAAGGAAGGCGCCAACGTCCTGCTCCTCGACGAGCCGACCAACGACCTCGACGTCAACACGATGCGCGCGCTCGAAGAGGGCTTGGAGCACTTCGGCGGCTGCGCGGTGGTGATCTCCCACGATCGCTGGTTCCTCGATCGCCTGTGCACCCACATCCTCGCCTTCGAAGGCGACGGAGTCGTCACCTGGTTCGACGGCAACTTCACCCAATACGAAGAGGACCTCTTGCAGCGCCTCGGCAGCAGCGCCGATCCGCGCCAGAAGGCCAAGTACCGGCGACTCACCCGCGACTAAAGCAGCAGGTTTTACCGCAGTGGCGCAGCGACACGCTGCCGAGTTTCGGCGATGCACGGCGTAACCCACATCCTCACCGACCTCGTCTTCGTGCTCGCGGCAGCGCTGCCGATCGTCTTCCTCTTCCAGAAACTGCGGCTGCCGTCGATCGTCGGCTTCCTGATCGCCGGCGGGCTGATCGGCCCGCACGGCTTCGCCCTCATCCGCGAAACCGAGTCGGTCGAGGCGCTCGCCGAGATCGGCATCGTCCTGCTGTTGTTCGTCGTCGGCATGGAGCTGTCATTCCGGCAACTCGCCAAGCTCGGCCGGGTGATCTTGTGGTCCTGCGCCATCCAGATCCTCGGCACCATGGGCGCCGCGTTCGCGATCGCGGAACTCGCCGGACTCGCGCCGGCGCCGGCACTCGTGTTCGGCTTTCTCGTCACCCACTCGAGCACCGCGATCGTGCTCAAGCTCCTCAACGAGCGCGGCGAACTCGACGCGCCCCACGGCCGCATCGCCGTCGGGATTCTTCTCGTTCAAGACCTGGCGCTGGTGCCGATGGTTCTGCTGACCCGAATCATGGGATCGCCCGAGGCAGCGTCGTGGTCCGCCATCGGCTTCACCCTCGCCAAGGCCGGACTCGCCGTCGTCGCGATCATCGTCGGCGCCCGGTTTGTGATGCCGCGGCTGCTCGCGTTCGTCGTGCGCCAGCGCAGCCGCGAGATGTTCGCGGGAACGATCGTGCTGCTGTGCTTCGGCACCGCGGGGCTCGCCGCGCAGTTCGACCTGTCGTTGGCGCTAGGCGCGCTGCTCGCCGGGCTGGTGATTTCGGAGTCGGAGTACAGCCACCAGATCGTCGCCGACATCCTGCCGTTCCGCGACGTGCTGAACAGCATCTTCTTCATCTCGATCGGCATGCTGCTGCAGCCTGCGTTCGTCGCCGAGAATCTGGCGCTGATTCTCGGCTTCAGCGCCGGAGTGATCGCACTCAAATTGGTCATCCTGTTTGCTGCGATCTACCCCTTCTACGGCTCGCTCCGCGTAGCCGCCATGACCGCCTTCCCCCTGGCGACGATGGGCGAACTCGCCTTCGTTCTCGCTGGCATCGGGCTGCCGACCGGACTGATCGCCGTGGCGCACTACGATCTGTTCATTGCGGTCGCGATCGTCACGATGCTCGCCAGTCCGTTCCTGATGAACGCGGCTCGCCCCGTCGGCACGTGGCTGCAGGCACGCGTCGGCATCGCGGATCCCCCAGCGGAGGAGCGCGCGACCCTGAAAGGGCACGTGCTCATCGTCGGCTTCGGGCTCAACGGCGAGAACCTGACCAAGGTTCTGCGGGAAACCGGCCTGCCGTTCGTCGTGCTCGAACTCAACCCCGAACGCGTCGCGACGTCGCGGATCGCCGGCGTGCCGATTCTCTATGGCGACGCGACCAATGCCTCGATGCTCTACCATGCCGGACTGCGCGACGCCGCAGCGATGGTGATCGCCATCTCCGATCCTACCGCGACGCGGCGGATCGTCGCGATCGCCCGCGAGAACTGTGCGGAGTTGCCGATCATCGTCCGCACCCGTTACGTCTCCGAAGTCGACGGGCTGCAACGACTCGGCGCGACGGAAGTGATTCCCGAGGAGTTCGAAACCTCGGTCGAGATCTTCGCTCGGGTCCTGCGTCGTCTGCACGTGCCGCGCAACGTGATCAACCTGCAGATCGAGATGATCCGCAACCAGAGCTACGGCATGCTGCGCGGCGTGCGTCTGGACGAGCAGCCGCTCGGGCAGCTCGACGCCATCCTCGCCCGCGCGCTGACGGAGTCCTTCCTCGTCGGCGAAGAATCGCCGGCCTGCGGCAAGTCGATTCGCGAACTCGACCTGCGCGGCCGCGTCGGCGTGACGATCCTCGCGATCGTGCAAAACGGGAAGGCGACGCCAAACCCGAGTGCCGACAGCGTCGTCGCCGCCGGCGACACGCTGGTGCTGTTCGGCGATCACGCCGGCCTCGATCGTGTGTTCGCACTGCTCGGCGGTGAGGACGAAAACCGTCGCACATGAATGGCGGGCAGGAGTGGACGAAGGGGCCGGGAATTTCGTAAGTAGCGCCCATGATCGACTTTGAAAAGCGCGGCAACATTGGAGTCATTACCATCAACCGTCCGGAAGCCCGCAACGCGGTCAACACCGCGGTCGCCACCGGCATCGAAGCGGCCATCGACGAGCTCGAGGCCGACGACGAAGTGTGGGCCGGCGTCCTGACCGGCGCCAAGACCGCCAAGGGCTACATCTTCTGCGCGGGCGCGGACCTCAAGCAGATGAGCGTCGACCCGGGCGGCATGATGACCGAGCGCGGCGGCTTCGGCGGCTTCGTCCGCCGCGAGCGCACCAAGCCGGTGATCGCCGCAGTCGACGGCCCGGCACTCGCCGGCGGCACCGAGTTGGTGTTGGCGTGCGACATGGTCGTCGCCTCGCGCACGGCGGTCTTCGGTATTCCCGAGGTCAAGCGCAACCTGGTAGCCGCCGCCGGCGGCTTGTTTCGCCTGCCGCGCAAGCTGCCGCGCAACGTCGCCATGGAGCTCGCCCTCACCGGCCGCCTCGATTTCCCGGCCGAGCGCGCCTACCACTTCGGCTGGGTGAATGTCCTCTGCGAAGAGGGCGAAGCACTCGACGCCGCGATCCGTCTCGCCGCCCAGATCTGCGAGAACGCCCCGCTCGCCGTGCGCGAAAGTCGCCGCATCATCCTCGAAGCAACCGACCAGCCCGACGACGTCGGCTGGCGCATGTCCGGCGAGGGCATCGCCAAGATGTTCGGCACCGAAGACTTCAGCGAAGGCCTGACCGCCTTCGTAGAAAAGCGGCCCCCCCGCTGGCAGGGCCGCTGAAAATTATCGGAGTCCATCGCACCGGAGTCCACGTCGTCCATGGACCGTGGACGGCATGGACGACGTGGACGACATGGACTTCCTCTAGGGGCGGCGCCAGATGAGTAGGCGGTTGTTGGCGGGCATTTGGTTGTCTTCGACTGGTTCGAGGCCGGCTCGTGCGGCTTGCTCGGCGACTTCCTCGAAATCGCGGATGCCGCTCGCGGGGTCGCGGCGGCGCAGCCAACCATCGAATTCTTCGTTGCTCGGGCTCGTGTAGGCGCCGTCGTAGTTGAACGGTCCATATAGGAAGAACCGGCCGCCCGGGCTGAGCACCGCGCCGACACCCGCTAGGCAGCGCTGCACCGACGACCAACTCATGATGTGCGCGGTATTGGCGGAGAAGACGGCGTCGCACGCGGCGATCGGCCAGGGTCGCGATTCGACGTCGAGTTCGATTGGCTCGAGCACATTCGTCAACCCACCCTGGCGCACCCGGGCAGCGACGCCAGGAAGGTTCTCGCGAAGGTCGCTCGGCTGCCACGTCAGGTGCGGCAACTCGGCCGCAAAGTAGACCGCGTGCTGGCCGGTGCCGCTGCCGATCTCGAGGACCCGATGCGGCTGGTCGAGATGGCGTCGCAGGATCGCGAGGATCGGCGCCTTGTTGTTCTCGCACGCCTGGGAAAACGGTAGATCGGCTCCGTTCATTGTGGGGATGCTCTCCTTTGCCTTTGTCTTAGAACGATCCTGCGGGATTGTCTCGGTTTCGTTCGTGCAGGTTTCGTTCGTGCAGGTTTCGTTCGCGCAGGTTTCGTTCGTGCTGGACGCGACCAATCGCCTTCGCTAGCCTCGCCCCTCCAATCGGTTGGTTCGGAAACGGAGACGGAATGCCACGTAAGACTCTCATCGCGCTTTTGCTAGCCTCGACCCTGTTCGCTGCCGGCTGCGCCGATGACGGCGACAACCCACCCGCACCAACCGCAACGCCAAGCCCGGTGCCCACATTCACACCGACGCCAACGACAGCACCGAGCCACACCGCGGTACCGCCGGCCACCGCGACGGCGACCTCAACCGCGACCGCGACCGCGACCGCGAGTGCCACCCCGACTCCCACCTCAACCGCAACCTCAACTTCAACCGCGAGCGCCACACCGCGCGCAGACTTGGTTGTGGCTGTAGATCCGGCGCTCTTCGAAGAACTCAACGACGTCGGTCTCGGCAAGTACCTCGGCCGCGACGTCCCCGAACCAACCATGGAATCCGGCTGGCTGCGCTACGACTTCGCCGCGCAGGACGAGGGGCCGATCTGTCTCTACGGCACACCCTACCGCGTCTACGTTCGTCCGGGCACGTCGCGCAACGTCCTCTTCTACCTCGAAGGCGGCGGCGCCTGCTGGAACAGCGACAACTGCTGGGTCAGCACCCGCGCCAAGCTCGACTCCGCGCCGATCCTGCCGCTCACCATTCTGCGCGCCGGCGTCTTCGGCCCGAACCCCGCCTTCAATCCGATGCACGACTGGAGTGTCGTCTACGTGCCCTACTGCGACGGCTCGGTGTTCACGGGTGACAACATCGCCGACTACCCGCGCGGCCGGGTTTGGCACCGTGGGCTGTCGAACCTTTCGACGGCGACCGACGTGATGCGGGCGAACTTCCCCGATCCAGGGCGGATCGTCGTCAGCGGCAGCAGCGCCGGCGGCTTCGGCACCTTCTCGGGCTACGGCGTCATGCGCCTGGCCTATCCCGCGAAGGAGATCCTCGTCCTCAACGATTCCGGTCCGGGCGTGCAGAAGAACGACGACCCGCAAGCGTTGGCCGACCGCCGCGAGAACTGGGGGTTCGAGCAATTCCGGCCGCCGAGTTGCGCAGCTTGTTCGGTACAGCCAGCCTTCATCACCAACTGGGCGATGGATCTCGATCCGGTGTTGCGCGCCAGCTTCTTCAGCACGCTCCAAGACGACGTCATCCGCGGCTTTCTCGATCTGAGCGGACCCGAGTACGAAGAACTCCTGCTCGCGGTCACCGACCAGATCGTCGCCAGCGACCCGGATCGCGTCAAACGCTTCATGGTCGCCGACGAGTTTCACACCATCCTGATCGGCGGCGGCATCGGCAACAGCGGCGTCGCCGCCGACTACCGCACGCTCGCCGTCAACGGAACGTCGCTACCGACTTGGATCAAGGAGTTTCTCGCCGACGGACCGGGCTGGACCGATTTGATCGACGGGCGCTGAGCGCAAGCAGCCCGATTCAGAGGTCTCGATCGAGCCACAGTTGACGGCCACCCGCCCAGCGGGCACGGCGGGCGTCGAGCCCGAACGATTCGTAAAGTGCGACCGCAGCTTGGTTGTTCTCGTTCGTATTGAGACTGAGGTGGCGGCAGCCCCGGGCGCGGGCGCGCTCGCAGGCGGCTTCAAACAGGCATCGGCCGACGCCCGCGCCGCGCGCGGCCGCGGCGACGAACAAGTCTTCCACCTCAGCCTCGGGGCCGTACCAGATCGACGGGCGAAAGCGGATCTGCAGGAACCCCACCGCGCCGTGGCCCTCGTCCTCCGCGAGCAGGATCTCGGTGGCGGGGTCCTCCAGGCACGCCGGCAGACGCTCGCGCGCTTCGCGCGGCGACGGCTCCGGCAGCGCGAGGTAGTCGCGAAAGGCTTCGATCAACCCGACCAGAGCCTCGGTGTCGGCGCTTGCGGCAATACGAATCCGCGCCCGTCGATCTTCGCGAATCACGGCGGTGCTCAAGCCGCGTCCTCGTGCGCGTCGGGGAGCTCGTCGACGACCGGACCGCGTGCGAGCCACGCCGTCGTCGCGCGGCGACCCGCGTCGCACATCTTCGCCAATACGTCGCGTTGGAAGTAGAGGTACGAGCCCGCATTGAAGACGTTGTCGCGCCCCGGCCGCACCGGCTCGTACAGCCGCACCTCGCGGTAGAGCCCCTCGTGGAGTTGCGCCAGCCGGTTGCGCTCGAGGAGCAACTTGCGGTCGACGTTGTAAGCGTTCTCGAGAAAGCTATCGACGGTGCGCTCGACCGCGCGGCCGAAGTGCGGGAACTCGCGCGCCCCCGGATGCGCCGGCTCGGTGACCAGCACGGTGACGATCTCCTCGGCGCCGAGCGCGACCACCGGGGCGAGCGGCGTGTTGACCAGCAGTCCACCGTCCCAGAGCAGGTGTTTGCCGATCTGCACCGGCGCAAACAGCAGCGGAATGCTGGCGCTGGCGAGGATCATGTCGACCGTGATCGCCTCGACGACGACGTAGTCGGGCGGCCGGGTCAGTGGCGTCTCCCGCGTGACGAAGCGAACCACGCCGCCGGTATGGGCGTCGACCGTATTGATCGCGAGGGCGATATCGCCGCCGCGCACCGCCTCGCCACCGATGGCGTCGCACAGACGCTCGCGTAGCGGTGCAATGTTGGCGACGTAGGGTTCGCGAATGCCCTCGAGCAAGTGGCTGACGAGTTCGAAGCGCTGGGTCAACAAGTACTCTACGAGAAGCGCCAGGGGGGATCCGAGCTTGGGTGGAAAATGGTTGCGCGCACGTTGCAAAAAGGCGGCCCAGCGATCGCGCGAGACCAGCCCCTGCAAGCCTTCCGAGAGCGCGAGCGTGACCATCGTTCGCACGGCGGAACTGAAAAAGAGCGAACTCGCCTTGATCGGCGGGTCGTCGGCAATCCCGTTCCAGAAATCCATCATCTCGCGCGGCGACTTGCCCGCGGCAATGAGGGATCCGTTGATGGCGCCCGCGGAAGTGCCGGATATGACGGCGGGACCGCGGGCGAACAGCGGGTGGCGGAGCAGGCGGTCGTAGACGCCGACCTGGAAGGCGCCGCGGGCGCCACCGCCGGAAAGGACGAATCCGAGTTTGCGTGGATGCTTCTTGGCCATGACCTCCTCCTCCGCTCGTCAACCGTCTTCATTCGCCAATATTCACGCAGGCTCGTCAAGAGTTAATTGCTGGCGCGGGAAGGAGCGATGGCTTATTAGGCTCAGGCTCGAGGCTGGGGCTTGGGGGCGAGGCGTTTTGGTCATGAGGGATCCATTGACGAGCAAGCCGCGGCGCTGGTGGCAGGCAGCGATCCTGGCGGTCGCCGCGCGCGGCGGCGGCCAACTCTACAACGGCCAGCCGCTCAAGGCGGTGCTCGCCTACGGCTTGCCCCTCGCCGTCCTCTATGGCGCCAATCGCGCGCCCGCGCCACTCGTCGCCCAGGCGCTGCTCCTAGCCTTCGCCGGCATGTGGCTGTGGTCGGTCATCGATGCGGCCATCCTCGCCTACGCGCAGCGCAAGGCCTACGCACCACGACGTTTCAACCGCCCTGCTGCATACGCGGCTGCGATCGCGGTCGTTTGGACATGCGATTCTCTCGTCGTCAGCGGGATGCTGCTGCGCGTCGTCACTGCTCCCGAGGGCGGGATGGCGCCGGCGATCGCCACCGGCGACCGAATCATCGCAGACATCACCGCCTATGCGCTCGACGAACCGCAACGCGGCGACATCGTCGTCTTCCGCTCGCCGGTGGACGACCGTTCGCGGCGGATCAGCCGCGTCGTCGCGGTACCGGGCGAGACGATCGAGATTCGCGACAAGAGCGTCCTCGTGAACAGCCGGGCACTGCGCGAGAACTGGGGCGTGCACAGCGATCCGCACGTGCTGTGGCCCACGAGCCCGAGTCCGCGCGACCACTACGGACCGTTGCGTCTCGGCGCCAACGCCTACTTCGTCCTCGACGACAACCGCGACGTCGGCTTCGACAGCCGCCACTGGAATCGGCCGGTGGCGCGCGGGCAGATCGAGGGCAAGGCGGGAATCTATTTGTTCTCCCGGAACCCGCAGGCCGGAATCCGCTGGCAACGCATAGGCCATCCGGCGCAACGCGCCGTGCCGGTACCGACCGACGCCTCGCGAGCCTTGTATGCGACGATGGGATCCGGACCGACCCTGTCAGCGCCGGCAGGGTTCGCCATCGCAGCACTGCTGCTGGCGGGGACCGTCGCTGTCCCGTTCGCGGAGACGCGGCGACGCCGACGGCGGCGCTTGGCTGCAGCCGATCCCTACTCCGTGGAGTTGCCGGCGCCAGCCTGTGGTTCGGAGGCGGTACGCGCGCAGAGCGCGCCGCTCACCGAGGTGGGCGTGCTGCTGGCTCGCCTGCGCGCGGTCGCCGACGCCAGCAAACGGGCGTTCCACGCACTCGACGTGCCCCTCGCACAATGCCTGAATTCGCTCTCGGTGGCCCGGGCTCGGCCCGAACAGTTGCACGAGCTGCTCGCACAGCTCGATGCCGTCGCCGACTGCGGCAAAGTGCGCGACGTCGCCGTACGTGGCCTGCTGCAGTGGCGCCGCGCTGGCGCGTTGCACCGCCTGGCCCGCCTGCGTGGCGACGACGCCATGCTCGACCGCGCGCTCGTCGCGTACCGCGCTGCTCTCGCCGAAACCCAGCACGACTACGCGCCGTTGCGCTGGGCGGCGATCCAGAACGACCTGGGCACCGCATTGCAGCACCGGGGTGAGCAGGCTTCGGACCCAACCTATTTCGAGCATGCCCTCGTCGCCTACCGCGCCGCGCTGCAGCACCGCACCGAGCGCAAGGCGCCGCTCGACTGGGCAACGACCCAGCACAACCTCGGCAACTGCCTGCGGCTGCTCGGGGAACGCGAGCGGCAAGGGACTAAGCTGTTCGCCGCGGCCGCGGCCTATCGCGCGGCATTGACGCAGCGAACCCGCGATGTCGACCCCGTGGGCCACGCCATGACTCTGAACAACCTCGGCATCGCGTTGCGCCTGGTAGGCGCTCGCGGCGGCGACCCGGGGCCGGTCCTGCAGGCGCTGCGCCACCACCACGAGTCGCTTCGCATTCTCGAGCACCACGCCCCGGCCTATGCCGCGGTCCCCGAACACAATCTCGAAGACGACGCCGAGTTGCTGCGCCGCCTGGGCGTCGGCGCGGGTACGTCGCTGCCGCGACCCACCACCGCAGACCTGCCCACGGCGGTTGCCTGCTGAACGAACCAATAATCTACAGGAGTTCTTCGCTACTCGTCACTTTCGCGGGGGTCGAACCCGCGCTTTCCTCGTTGCCGTCGCGCTCGTTCGCCAAAGACAAGGGCAGCCAGACCCGAAATGTCGTTCCCTGACCGAGGGTACTTTCAACACTGATACGGCCTTCGAGAATGTCGACCAGACGCCGCACGATGTAGAGCCCCAAACCGACCCCCGCCTTCGCCGAACCGGGGTGCTCGCCCTGGCGGAACGGATCGAACACGCGCGGCAACGTCTCATGCGGAATGCCCGCGCCGGTGTCGCGCACCGAAAGTTCGACCCCGACCGCCACCGGCCGCGCCCCCACCACGATCTCGCCTTGCGCCGTGAACTTCACCGCGTTCGAGATCAGATTCTTCAGAATCATCTTGATCTTCTGCCGGTCCGAGTGCAGTAGCGCCAGATCGTCCGCGATCTGGACACGCATGGCGACATCCTGGTTCGCCGACACCTTGCTCAAATCGCCCACCACCTCTCCGAGCAACTCGGCGACGACGACCGCTTCGATCGCCAGCGGAATCGTGCGGTTGTCGAGACGGCTCAAATCGAGCGACGCCGACATCAGTGCGAGCAGTTCCTCCGCGTTCTTGCGCACCCGCTCGGTGATCTCGCGTTGCTGCTGGGTCAGCTCCCCGAACGTTCCGTCGAGCAGGAACTCGAGGTAGCCGATCATGATGTTCAGGGGCGTTCGCACTTCGTGCGACATGTTGGCGACGAAGTTGGCGCGAAACAGGTTGACCTCTTCGATACCCTTGCGCTGCGTGATGTCTTCGGCCATGCCGGTGAGGCGAAGGACATTGCCGTGCGCGTCGCGCACCGGCACGGCCAGGTCCCACACCCAGCGGATGGATCCGTCCGGACGTTCCACCCGGTACTCCTCGGCGAAATCATGCCCGGCGATCGCGCGCATCAACGCTTCTCCGACACGTGCCCGATCTTCGCAGTGGATCGCTTCGACCCGCTTGTGCGGAGCGGCGTACAGCGTCTCCGCAGCGCAACCCCAAATCGCTTCGAACCCCGGGCTCAGGTACACCAACTCGCCCGACTTCGCGTCTTGGACCCACATCCCCACCCGGCTGTGCTCGGCGAAATCGCGGAAGTGCGCCTGCGCCGCACGCAGGCGAGATTCCGCCGTCGGCTGGCCACTCAGCGGCGGCACTTCGGCGGCGACCGCGGTCGCCGGGCTCGGGTGCAGTCGCTCGGCGGGGATGATGATGTCCTCACGTTTGTGAACCAGGTGCGGTGTCGGCGGCGGACTCGGCCGTCGCGCCAGCGTCTCGCGCATGTACTGGACGGCGATCAGCGGTACGAAAATCAGAGTGACGAGCGCCGCGAGTTGAACGGCGACCGAGTTGCTGCCGAACTCGCCGGCCGTGGCGATCTCGTCGCCGAGAAGCCACAACGCCGCGACGCCGAGCGCCGCAACGAGCGCCGCGGCCACCCAGCTTCCGCGGCGCGGCACAGACAACGCCGCCGACAGCGCTGCCGTAGCGACCACGAAGCTGCAAAGGATCACGAACAACGATGTCGACATTCTCTCCTCACACACTCGGCGCTGGCGTCAGCGAAAGATGGGCGCGTGTGCCGCCTTCGGGGAGCACGATCCTGAAGTGCGTCCAGCCCACATCAACCACGTCGAGTTTCTTCTCGCCGGCACCGACTCGCAGGGTTTCGTGCGCGACGAACTTCCAACCCTCGCCGATGTTGCCGAACTCGACGACGATCGGATGCGCACCTTCGAGGCGCAACTCGCATTTCAATCCCACCGCACTGAACACGGACCGGCCGTGGACGACAACCGGCCCCGCTGCATTGCGGCCGAGATTCATAGCCATGGTTCCCGGAGAGCGCCGCAGCGGCGGGGGCGCGATCTTCGGGTGGCCGAGAAACGGACTTGCGGCGCGTCGGCCGGCTCGCGGCGCAAGCCATACCGTCTGCTCGAATTCGATCCCCGAGGGGAAACATGACTGTACGTGCGTCGCGCCATCCGGCAGGTGCTCGGGCCATTGCGCCCGGCTCGCTACCGTCGCCAGGTCGCCGTCGCGCTCGACAGCGAAATTGAAGATCACACCGAATCCCTGGAAGGCGAAGTGCGGCTCGAAGTCGAGGATATCGATGGACGGCAGGCATTCCCCCGCCTCGAGGGGGCCGTAGAAGAACGGCTCGCCGGTCTTGCCGGCCGGCGCCGCGGGCGCCGGTCCCCGGAACGCGACGGCAGTTGCGAAATCAATCGCCGGGGCGGCCTGTGGATAGCCCGGCGCCAGCATGCGGCCGCCGCCCACGATCGCATTTCCGACGAGCACAACCGCACCGATGGCGACGAGCGCCAGGGCGTAGACTTGGAACAACTTGCGCGCAGATGGAAACTTCACTGGACGTATGCCCCTGCCAATTTCAGAGATGCCTTCCTTCTGGCCCCCCGCACGTGCCAAAACGGAAGTTATTGGAGCACAGGAATACGCTACAGCAAAATGCGAGGATGTGGTTGAACTTCTTTTCCGCATGGGTCCTGGTGGGCCACGTCATCCTTTTCACACCGAGCGCGTCGGCCTGGGAACAGGAAAGCTGGCGCGCCTACGCCGACAAGTTCGTCCAGGCCGACGGCCGCGTGATCGACTACGCGGTGTCCCCCGGCATCACTACATCCGAGGGCCAAGCATATGCATTGTTGCGCGCTGTCTGGAGCGACGACCGTGCCGTCTTCGACCGGGTGCTGGCATGGACCACGCGCAATCTCGCCCGCGAAGGCTCGCCGCTACCCGCCTGGAAGTGGGGCGCGCTCGCGGCCGGCGGCTGGGGCGTCGTCGATGCGAACACGGCGTCCGACGCTGATGTCATCCTCGCGCTCGCCCTCTACTCGGCCGCCCAGAAGTGGAACGTCCCCGAACTCGAGGGCCGCGCCCGCGAAATTGCGCAAGCGGTTTGGGACGAAGAAGTCGTCCAGATCGCCGGGCGGTGGTACTTGCTGCCCGGCAAGTGGGCGCGCGATTTTCAGCCGATTCCGCTGAATCTGTCTTATTACTCGCCGGCCTTCTTGCGCCGCCTGGCGACGCTCGACCCCGAGCATCCATGGAAGGCGGTGGCGTCTTCCACCTACCGGCTCCTCGAGACGCGACTGCCGCTGACGGAACTGCCGCCCGACTGGATGTCGATCGACCCGGCGAACGGGGTGGTTGCGCTCGGCGGCATCGACGGCGCGCTTCGCGCCCAGTTCGGCCACGACGCGTACCGGGTCTATTGGAACCTCGCGCTCGACTACGCCTGGGACCGCAGCGAACCCGCGAAGCGCTATTTGACGAGCCAGACCTGGCTCGCGCGCTACCTCGCGCTCAACGGGACGCTGCCGCGCGAGGTGTCGCCGGACGCGATCCCGCGGCTCAGCGGACCCGAGCCGCTCGCGCTTTACGGCAGCCTCTATCCCGGCTTTCTCCTGTTCGACCGCAAAGCGGCGGCGGCGGCGCGGGCGCAGATCGACGCTGCGTACAAGGAAGGGATCTGGGGCGCGCGCGCCGATTACTACGAGCAAAACATCGTCTGGTTCGGAATGGCCCTCGGCGAGGGCCGCTTCCCACCGTTCGAACCGAAGTGACCGATGGCAAGCCGCGACACTCGCAGCGCGCCCTGGTCGGCGCTTCTCCGCCCAACCCTGCTGCCCCTGTGCGCCGCAATGGTCTTTCTCGTCATCGTCGATCCGGCATTCATTCGGCCCGACTCGGACGATCCTTTGGCGTTGCCGCTGCGCGGCAACCTGATCCGGCGCGCGGTGCTCGGGTCGCTCTATGTCCTGGCCGGCTACGGGCTCTGGAGGCAGCGCGCCAAGATCGCCGCCGTCGGCGCGCGCGAGACGCCAATGGTCCTGCTGCTCGGATTCGCCATCGCCTCGGTCGTGTGGTCGACCGCTCCCCGCCTGACGGTCGTGCGTACCGGGCATTTCGCCGGCGTATTGTTGCTGGCGTGGTGGGCGACCACTACCAAGGAGGACGTTCGCCGGGTCGTCGCGTTCCTGCGGATGCTGTTCCCGGCGACGCTGGTCGCTTCGGCGTTCTGGGTAATCTTGTTCCCGGAATCGGCCATCCACGCCGACGGCGGGGCGTGGGCGGGGGTCTTCCGCCACAAGAGCGAACTCGGCAGCACGGCCGTATTCGCGCTCGCCTTCTGGCTGCCGCTGCTCGGCAGTAGCGGGCGCAGCGCGAGCGAGCATGCGCTTGCAGCCGGGGTGCTCGCGCTGGCGTTGTTCATGTTGTGGCGCAGCGATTCGGTCACCGAGCTACTGGGCGCGGCGCTCGTCGCGTTTCTCTGGATCGGGTTCCTCCTGCCGGGGCGCACGGAGGTCAAGCTCGCGCTTGCGCCGATTGCGCCGTTGTTGGGGTTGTTCTGGTTCTGGAATTTTCAGCCCCTCGAGGCGGACCCGTTCCTGCAGGAGAATCTCGGTCGCAATCTGACGCTCACCGGCAGAACGCCGCTGTGGGATGCGGTGATGGAGAACGTCTGGCTGCATCCGTTTCTCGGCGAGGGCTACGACGCGTTCTGGGTGGCGGGCAACCAGCGGGCCGAGTATCTGATTCAATCGGTGGGCTGGGACGCCTTCACGGCGCACAACGGCTACCTGGAGGTCTTGAATACGCTCGGCTTCGTGGGCCTCGCGCTGCTGCTCTGGGTAGCGGCGCGCGCGCTACGCCAAGCCTGGACGACGATGCAGCATGAGCCCGCACTGGGACAGGCGCTCTTCCTGTCGCTGACGTGGCTTTTGTTCAGCAGCCTGACGAAGTCGGTATTCTGCGCCGGCACGTCGCTCGGCTGGGTGACATTTCTGGTGCTGTGCACGCTGGCCGCCGAGGCCGTGCCGCAATCGCCCGAGACCCGTCCGCTCCGGCGTCAGCGTTCGCCGGCGGCGAGCCGACGCCCCACCTCCGCCCCGAGCGCCTCGCCATAAACACGCAGCCCGGCAAAGTTGAAGTGCATGTCGTCGCGCCAGTAATAGCCTTCCGGCTTTCCCGCAAAGGCCGCTTCGAGCGCAGCCCGCGCATCGAAGATCCCTACACCCCGATGTGCGGCGACCGAGGCGGCCGCAGAAGCGACGAAGCGGTTCCAGGTGCGCCCGTCTGCGTCCGGTTGCAGATGTGCGAGATGCGGGTGGGTGACGAGCAGAACCCTGCGCGGATCGCCCGCGAGGTCGACGAGCGTCGCCACCAGCTCGTCGAGGTTGTCGCGAAACTCGGCGATCTCGCCCGCGTAGCGCTGCGCCGCGCCGGGTTCGGTGTCGCGGGCGAAGACGAGCGGGTCGACGGCGTCGATCGCCGCACGCCCGGCTGCGGTCGAGGCGCTCAGGCGTGCGAGATACACACGGCGCACCAGGCGTTCGATGTATAACGCCGGCGGATCGCGCTTCAGCGCGAGAAACCCGGCAGCGAACTGGCGATGGGCCGACGAACTGCGCACCGCGACGATGCGGTGCCGTTCATTGCGCACGGCGAGACTGCGGTAGCGCAAGAGGTCGTCGCCGAGATCGGTTTCGTCGAGGACGACCACCACCAGGTCGGGCGCCAGAACGGAAACCAACCGCTTCGCCTGCACCGTGTAGATGAGCGGCGAGTACGAGGAAGCGCCGGCATTGAAGACGGCTGCCGGGACGCCGCGGCTGCGCAGCGCCTCCCACACGTGCGCCGACAGGGTGTTGGCGTCGTCGTAGCCCTCTACGAACGAGTCTCCGAGCAACAGGACGCGGCGCGACGACGGCGAAGAATCGTCCCGAAACGAATCGATGCGGATGCCGTCGTCATCGTAGCGCACGGTGTAGCGCCAGCCGGCGTGCTCGCCATAGGTGTCGCGGTCTGCGAGCAGCCAATCCTCGCGCGCGGAGTGCTCGTGGTTGAGGCGTTCCGACGGGACGCTGCCGATATCGTGCAGTTCGAGATCGTAATAGGGACCGAGGGCTTGCTGCGCGCGCAGCAGCCCCTCGACGAGAAGGAGACTCAGCGCCAAAGCGCCGAGGACGACGAAGGTGCGACTGCGAGCGCGAGGCGACATCGTCGACGCCGTTAGCTGCGATGCGGCGGCCGCGTCAAACGGTCCGCCTACCACAGCCCGCGCGACCACGAGTTGCTCTACTTCGCGGGCGTCTCGTCGACATAACGTCGGTGTCCACGAAACCGGGGCAGGTTCAGATGTCCCAGCGGAACGGACGCGGGCAGACGAAGGTTGGGCGGACGCTGGACAACCCCGGCGGTGCGCGAGAAGATGCGCGCCACTCGGTCTCCTGATTGCCCATGATTTCCCTGCGACGCTTCGTGCACAGCGATACCGCGCGTCACACAGGCGTCGCGCTCGTCGACCAGATCATCAACAGCGCTACTAGTTTCGTCGTCGGCATTGCGCTCATCCGTAGTCTCGCCGCCACCGAGTACGGTCTCTTCGTCCTCGCCAACGCAGCATTATTCCTCGCAGTCGGATTCCAGCACGCAGTGATTGCCTTCCCGATGACCGTGCTCGCGCCCAAACGCCCGGCGCCGCAACGTGTCGCCTTCGTCGATGCGCTGGCAACCGGCCAATTCGCCATCTGGATCCCCGCCGGCGTGGCGATCTGCGGCGCCATCGCCGTCGCGACCGCGCTCGGCGCGATCGCACCGGCAACCGCTACCCTCGCCACCGTGACCGCGCTCGCCGCCATCGCCGCCGTGGCGCGCGAGTTCTTTCGCCAGGTATTCTTCGTCTTTCGCCGGCCGCTCCTCACCCTCGCCCTGGACTCCGTCTACGGCGCAACCCTGCTCGTGCTCGTCGTGGCGATCGTCCTCGATGCCGCGAGCCCGGCACCCGCAGCGGTGGCCGCCGCGGGCGCGGCCGGCGTCGTCGCAACTCTCACCGGCGCGTTCCTCTACCGCAGTCGTCTCGGTGGCAGGGTCGCTTTCGACTTCGGTCCGCTGCGCGAAACCATGGCGCCGGCGAAGTGGGGAGTCCCCGGAATGATGCTGGCCTGGCTGCAGAACCAAGGTTTCTTCTACCTCCTGGGCGGCTTGCTCGGCACCACCGCGGTCGCCACGGTCGCCGCCAGCCGCCTGCTGTTGGTGCCGATCCCGATGATGCTGACCGCGATCGAATCGGTGCTGCGCCCGCGGGCCGCCGATTGGGTCGGCCAGCGCGAGTTCGGCCGCATGCTGCGCCAGTTGCTCGCCATGACCGCCGCGGCGACGATCGCCGCGCTCGGGTTCACCGTCGTCGTCTTCGCCGCGCGCGAACCCATCGTCCAGCACGTCTTGCACAAGACGATCGACGATCTCGATCTACTCCTCGCCTGTTGGGCCGTCGTCTTCGTCGCCCAGGTTCTGCGCACGAACATCACCGTATTGCTCTACGCACTCGAGCGCTTCGACGTGCTCTTCTATCTCACGCTGGTCCGCGCCGTCGTCTCGTTGGCGTTCGGCTACGCCGGCATCCTGGTTCTCGGTGCACCCGGAATCCTGGTCGGCCTCGCGATCGGCGAAGTCGTCTACGTCGCCACCGGCGGCACCACCGCACGCCGCCGCCTGCGCGAGGCCAGACGATGAGCACCCACGAGGCGCCCCCACTGGTCGATGTCTCCGTGTGCATCGCCACGTTCCGCCGCGACACGGGGCTGCGCCGACTGCTCACGAGCCTGCGTGACACATGTGCCGACCCACGCTTGCGCGTCGAGGTGATCGTCGTCGACAACGACGCGGAAGAGAGCGCCCGCAATGTCGTCCGCGCGGAGCGCGCAACGTTTCCCGGCTTGCACTACGTCAGCGAGCCGCGCCAGAGCATCTCGCACGCGCGCAACGCCGCCGTCGCCGCAGCGCGCGGGACCTGGCTGGCGTTCATCGACGATGACGAAGAAGCCGAGCCGGGCTGGCTGCAGGCGTATTGGGCCGCCGCGCGACGCGGCGATGCCGACGGCTTCTTCGGCCCGGTGGTCCCGGTCACCGCAGGCGATGCGCCGCCGTGGTTCCGCAAGGACGTCTTCTTCGCCTATGCGCAAATCGCCGACGGCGCGCTGGTCGGCGCCGAACACACCCGCACCGGCAACGCCTTCCTACGGCGCGACCTTCTCGCGCACGAGCGCTTCGATCCGGCCTTCGGCCTCACTGGCGGCGGCGACTACGAACTTTTCGCCCGACTCCTCGATGCCGGCGCACGCTTCCGCTGGTGCGCGGGAGCGCGAACGCGCGACTACATTCCGGTGACTAGGCTCGATCTGCGCTGGCTGCTCCAGCGCGCCTTCCGCGGCGGCTACACCTACACCGTCGTCGATCGTCGCCGGCACCCGGGCGTCGTCCCCGACGCGCAGCGCATCGCCAAGGCCCTCGCCGGCATCGCGCTCTTTGCGATCTTGCTTCCCTTCGAGATGGTTAGCGGATGGCCCGGCATCATGCGCCGCCTGCGCCGGATCTGTATCCAGGCGGGACATCTCTGGGCTCACCTCGGTCCGTCGGTGGAGCCGTATCGGCGGCAGACGTGATGTGATGACGCATCAAGTGCGAACCAGGAGAATCGCCTGACATGTGCGGCATCGTCGGCAGCTTGGTCTTCGACTCGGGCACCTTCAGGGTCACCGAGCCGTACATCACCCGCATGCGCGAGACGATGGCGCACCGCGGCCCCGACGGTGCCGGGACGTGGATTGACGGCGATGGCCGCGTCGGCCTCGGGCACCGGCGCCTGGCGATCATCGACCTGTCCGACGCGGCGGCACAACCGATGGCGAGCCGCGACGGTCGCCTTCATCTCGTCTTCAACGGCGAGATCTACAACCATGCCGAGATTCGCCGCGAACTCGAGGCGCTTGGTGATCATGATTGGCAGACCGATCACTCCGACACGGAAGTGCTCCTGCATGCGTTCGCGCGCTGGGGAATCGCCTGCCTCGACAAGCTGCGCGGCATGTTCGCCTTCGGGCTCTGGGACGCAGGCGAGCGCGCGCTGTGGCTGGTGCGCGATCGCATCGGGATCAAGCCGCTCTACTTCAGCATCCACCACGGGAGGATCGTCTTCGCCTCCGAGATCAAAGCGCTGCTGGCCGATCCCGAGCAATCCCGAGCTGTCGACGAAGAGGCGCTGTACCACTACCTGTCATTTCTGACGACACCGGCACCGCAGACTCTGTTTCGCGGCATCCGCAAGCTCCCCGGTGGCACCTGGCTGCGGGTGGCGGCGGACGGCAGCACGCGCGAGCAGCGCTACTGGGACGTCTGGGACCATACCCGGCCGCTCACCACGCAAAGCGACGATGAGATTGCGGCCATGGTTCTCGACGGGCTGCGCGAATCGGTGCGCCTGCGCAAGGTGAGTGACGTCCCGGTCGGCGTCTTTCTCTCTGGGGGCATCGACTCGAGCACCAACGCTGCGCTCTTCGCTGAAGGCGAGACCACGCCGATTCGCACCTTCACCATCGGCTATGCCGGCGACTACGCGAGCTACCGTAACGAAACCGGCTACGCGCGACGCATGGCCGAGTCCGTCGGGGCAGAACACCACGAGCTGCTGCTCACCCAAGACGACCTGCTCGACTTTCTTCCCAAGTTGATCACGCTGCAGGACGAGCCGATCGCCGACCCGGTATGCGTGCCGGTGTACTATCTGGCCAAGCTCGCGCGCGACCATGGCGTGACGGTGTGCCAGGTGGGCGAGGGTTCGGACGAGCTGTTCTGCGGCTACGAGGGTTGGCGCACGGATCTACGGGCGCAGCGCCTCGGCAGCCTCCCGGTGCCGGACGTGGCGAAGCGCCTCGGGCTCGGCGTGTTGCGGGCGATCGGCAAGGAAGAGACGTTTCGCTACGAATGGTTGCGGCGCTCGGCCGCAAGCCAACCGATCTTCTGGAGCGCTGCTCCTGGATTCACCGAGACCAAGAAGCAGCATCTGCTTGCGGCGCCGGTGCGGCGCCGTCTCGATGGACTGAGTTCCTGGGCGCCGCTGGCCGAGGTGCGGCGGCGCTTCGAGCAGAAGGCATGGGAGAAGAGCGACCTCAACTGGATGAGCTACGCCGAGCTGCATCTGCGCTTGCCGGAGTTGCTGCTCATGCGCGTCGACAAGATGACCATGGGGGCGGGACTCGAGGCGCGCGTGCCGTTTCTCGATCATCGATTCGTCGAACTCGCGCTGAGCATCCCGACCGCGGTGAAACTGCGTGGGGGCGAACTCAAGGCGATCCTCAAGCGAGCGATCCGCGGAGTGGTGCCCGACGAGATGATCGACCGCCCGAAGCAGGGCTTCGGCGTCCCGGTGCAGGAGTGGTTCCTCGGCCGCCTCGGCGAGCAGACGTGGGGCGAGGTGCGTTCGTTCGCGGAGCAGTCGGAGCTTCTCGACGTCGCCGAGGCGATGCGCGTCTTCACCCACGGCCGCAAGAACGAACCGTGGTACCTGCTCAATCTCGCGCTGTGGTGGAAGCAATACATGGCTTGAGCCATGAGGCACCGAAACCCGCCAGCAGCGTGGTTCAACAGCCCGTTGAAGAAGTGGAACGCCCTTCGAGACGGCGCTTCGCGCCTCCTCAGGGCGAACGGAAATGCCAGCTTGCATGGAGAAAACTGCTCGCGCTGAGGAGCGCCGGGATGCGCGTCTCGAAGCACCTCCTGATTTTCAGTGGGCGGCTAAGCCGCTTTCGAGAACGAAATCTTCGCGCGATACCCGAGGCGAGCGAGAATCCGGAGAAGCAAGTCGGTGGAAACGTCATGCGTGGGGCATCCCAAAGTCTTTCAACGGACTGCTAGCCGAGGAGATCTCGTGCAATCGCCCCGCGGCTGCGAAGGATCTGCCTGCTGCTGATTTCAAGACTGCGGGCGGGACGCCCGCGGTCCCAGGGATGGGCTCGCGGCAAGATTGCGTAAACTTTCCAACGTATATCGCTCACTGGAGGGCTTTCGGCTATCGTCGCCGCATCATGCCGTCGCAACTCCACGAGGCATTGCTGCTGCTCTTCCGCAACCGGCCGATGCTCGCAGCGGAACTGCTGCGCGATGCGCTGCACGTCGAACTCCTCGCCTACACCGATGCACGCATCGAATCGGCCGGGGCCTGGCCGAGGGAATGGCCAAAGGTAAAGCCGAAGGGAAGGCCGAATTGGTCGCGAAGCTGCTCGTCAGTCGTTTCGGCCCGGTCCCACGGTCCGCGCAAGAGCGATTGCGGACTGCGTCGCTCGACACTCTCGATATTTACGCCGAACGTGTACTCACGGCCGTCACACTCGACGACGTTCTCGCTCCAACCGAGACTCCGCGGCGCCGCCGCACTGCCGCACCGAAGCGCAATTCCACCCGGCGTTAATACGTCGGGGACAACAGTCGCTGCGCTTCACTTGATCGCCCGGCGTAGTTCCTCGCGATAGTCCGGGTGGGCGATCTCGACCAGCGCGTGGGCGCGCTCGCGGTCGCCCTTACCCTCGATGTAGGCGACGCCGTGCTCCGTGACGACGTATTGCACATGATGCCGCGGCGTCGTCACGGCGATCTCCGCGCCGAAGTGCGCGACGATCGTCGAGCGTCGCGCACCTGCCACCGTTGCCGTCGACTTGAGGCAGAGAAAGCTCTTGCCCTGGGGTGCGCCGCCGGCGCCACTCACGAACAGCTCATGGCCGCCAACGCCGGAATACTGCTTCCCGCCAACATAGTCCGCGGCCGCCTGCCCGAGAATATCGACCGCGAGGGCGCCGTTGACGCTGACGAATTTCTCCATCTTCGCGACCACCGCCGGGTCATTGACCGCTGAGACCGGCAACATCCGCACGACGGGATTATCGTCGAGCCAGTCGTAGAGAGCCTGCGAGCCCAGCGCGAATGTCGCCACCGTCACATTCTCGAACGCGGTGTGGTGGTTCCGCACCTTGCCCGATTCGTGCAGGTGCATCACGCCGTCCGAGATCATCTCGGTATGGATGCCGAAGTCTCCACGCCGGGAGTTGGCGAGGATGCGCGCAATCTCGTTGGGGATCGCGCCGATGCCGAATTGCAGGTTCGCGCCGTCCTCGATCTCGGCGGCGACGAAGTCGGCGATCGCGATTTCCTCCGGTGAGGCTTCCGCGTTCGGCAGCGTGGTCAGACTCGTCTCGCTCTCGACCCAGCCGTCGATCTCGGCAATGTGGATCCGATTGAAGCCGTGGTCCGGTAGGCCAGCGACACGCGGCATCCTCGGGTTGGCCTCGGCGATCGCCAGCCGTTGCGGGTCCGCGGCGGCTTCCATGAAGGGTCGGGTCGTCGCGCCGGAGTGGAGGCCGAAGTTCAAGAAGCCGTTCTCGTCGGGCATTGTCGTCGGCGCGAACATCACCCGCGGCTTCAACCTCAACCCGAGACGCTCGAGGCCGATGAAGTCCTCGCAGACGTACTCGATGTTGCATCCCTTCGCGCGTGCATCGCGCTCGATCGGGCCGAAGAAGCCGCTCAATACGTGCACGTTGCGGTTCAACAGCAACGAGTACGGCCAAATCATGAGCCCGAGGTAGAGACGCACGTACTCCAGGTCGTCGCGCTTGCCGAGCGCCTCCAGCAGCGTCACGGCCTGGCCGGTCGCCAGCCCCGACGCCACGGTATCGCGCGGCCGCACCAGCGCGACCGCATCCTCGACCGTCATTTTCTTCGCATCTGGCTTCATTCGACCTCCCGCATCCTACCGACTCCTTGCGACCGCCGCGTACCGGATCGCGCGTTCGAACCCGTCCACCATCCTTTGCACGTCCCATTCCGGAAGCGTGCGCCGCGCCGCCGCACTCATCCGTTCGCGCAGCTTTGCATCGTCGAGAATCTCGCCGATCGCCGTCGTCAACGCGATGACATCGCCTTCGGGAACGACGCGTCCCTGCACGCCGTCGACCAACATGCCGCCCGCTGCTGCACCGACGCAGTCGCTCGCGATCACCGGCACGCCCTGGCCGAATGCCTCGTTGACGATCAGGCCCCAAGGCTCTTTGAATGTCGCGGTGGTGATCGAAGGCACGACACACACCCGCGCCAGTGCATAGAGTTCGGCAATGTGATCGTTGGCGATGTACCCAGCGAAGACGACTCGCGCCCCGAGGCCGAGCCGCTCCACCTGGTGGCGCAAGCGTTCGGCGTATTCGCTGTCCATTCCGGCGCCAGCGATCACCAGCTTCGCCGCCGGGCGGCCGAGCGCAGCGAACGCAGCGAGCAGCAAGTGCACACCCTTGGCTTCTTCGAGACGGCCGACGAAGAGAACGACCTCGTCCGTCGCACCGATCCCGAGTTGCGCACGGCGCGCGGATCTCTCACCGTCGGTCACCGTCCGCATGTACAATTCGTTGCGGGTCGCATTGCCACAACTGAAGATACGCCCCGGATCGACACCCTCGGAGATCAAGTAGCGCTTGACGTGCTCGCCACCGGCAACCACTGCGTCGGCGTGGCGGTAGAAGAACCGTGTGATGGGAAAGAAAGCACGGTGCGCCGGCGTCTGGATGCGCATCCAGATCTGGGTCCACAGAACGAACGGCCGCCTCCGCAAACGGGCTACGACATAGGTGGCCGGCAGGGCAAAGCGGCCGACGATGCCGGAGAGATAGACGTCGAAGCCGCCGCGCCAGAGGCGACCCGGAAGCGACGGGGCGACGGCGGTGCCGAGGAGGCGGAAGCTCGGCACGCTGGCCGCCTTGAAGTCCCCGGTCGAGACCCCGTGCTGCGGCAGCCAGTACCCCTCCTCGCCCTGCGAGAAGAAGATGAACTCCGTGTCGCAGCGACGCGCGAGTTCTTCGTAGACGGGGACGCGGTAGTACTGGACGAAGTTGGTGACCAGCGCGACGCGCAGGCGCGGTTCGGTCATGCGGTGCCTCGATGCAGCCGGCGTTCGCCGGCGCGCAGCACGCGCGCCACTACCCGCTTCGGATCGAGCAGGCCAGCGGCGACAGCCCAGGCGCGGCGGCGCGACATACTGCGCCGCCACCAGTCGAGGACGACTCGCTCACGCGCCAAGCCGACGCGATCGATCCAGCCCATGCTGTCCTCATACTCCGCCAGGCTGCGCTCGGGAACGCCGCGACGGCGATGACGCGCGCAATCGAGGGCGTAGCGGCAGTAGAACGTGTTGCGCTCGGCGTTGCCGACCGAGAGGCTCTGCGGGTCGAGGCGGATGCGGTAGAGGAACTCGGGCAAATTGGCGAGATCGAAGCGCTCGGCGAGACGGACGAAGAGGTCGAAGTCTTCGCCGTGGCGGAAGTGCTCGCGGTAGCCACCGACGGCGACCAGCGCATCGGTGCGAAAGGTCGTAGCCGAGTGGATCATGCCGCGCAGGTTGTGGCGCAACTCCCAGCGCACCAGATATGGCGACTGCGGCACAACCGAGGTTCCGATGATCTCGCCGTGCGCGTCGATGTAGTGGGCATTGGCTCCGCAGGCGGCGACCTCTGGATGTGCGGCGAGAAAGTCGACCTGCCGCGCGAGCCGGTCGGGCGCGGACGCGTCGTCCCCGTCTTGGCGTGCGATCAGCGCGACGCCGCGCTGGCGCAGAATTCCGATGCCGCGATTGAGGGCAGCCGCAAGACCGGCATTGGCCTGGTGGACGACCTCGAGCCGCGCGTCGCCACACGCGGCGAGGATGTCGCCACTGGCGTCGGTCGAACCGTCATCGATGACGAGAAAGCGGAACTCGGCCAACGACTGCGCGAGGATCGACTCGACCGCCCGGCGCACGAAGCGCTCGTCGTTGTAGACTGCCATGAGCACGGCAACGGACGGCGCGGCCATGGGCCGCCGTTAAGCATAGCCGCGCTACAGCGACAACCACCGCCGCAGGAATTTGCGTTGGCAGTCCGGTTCCGGGTCGTCTGCTTACGCGGTTCGAACAGGCAAAACAGCGTGGCGCGAGACGAAATGGAAAGAAACACTCGCGACGAATCGGTTGCATTCTCTACGCCGCTGCCGCCAACCCCTGCTCGCCGCAATCACTTCTCTCCGCAATCTCCTCTCTCCGCAATCTCCTCTCTCCGCAATCTCCTCTCTCCGCAATCTCCTCTCTCCGCAATCTCCTCTCTCCGCAATCTCCTCTCTCCGATTGACGATCGGAGTTTCGCAGGGTAGCTGTACCGGATGGCGACGAGTGTTCCGCGACTACCCCGACTCGGTGACCTCGAGCGCGACGCCCTCGAGTTTCTCTGGACCCGCGGCGAGGCGGACGTCCAGGAGACCCACGCCGCCGTCGGCGCCAAACGGCATATCTCTCCCAATACCGTTGGCTCGGCGCTCGAACGATTGTTCTCCAAAGGACTGCTCGCCCGCGAGAAAGTCTCGCATGCGTACCGCTACCGGCCTGTCATCGACCGCGAAGCGTTTCGTGCTCGCAAGGTCGTCGAAGCGGCCGGTGGCCTCGAGTCGCTGAAACGCGGGGGCCTCCTCGCGGCATTCGTCGACATGATCGCCGCCTCGGACGCAAGCGCGCTCACCGAACTCGAGCGTCTGGTCCGGCAGAAGCGCGCCGAGGTCGAACGATGAGCTGGCCTCTTTTCACTCTTCTGCTCGCCGCGTTCGCCATCGTCGCCGCTAGCACTTCGGCGGTCGTCGGCGCTTGCTTGCCCGGCCTCGACCGTGCGACCGAGACTCTCGCACCGCGCCACCGAGCCCGCGCCTGGCTACTCATCGCCGCCACTCCCGCCCTGCTCGCTGGCGTCACGGTGTTCATCACGCTGCTGCCCGCCCTCGGCCTCGACAGCGAACACTGCCTGGCCCACAGCCCACACCATGTCCATCTCTGCCTCGACCACGTCGACGGGTCGCCCAGTACGACACTCCTGCTGCTCGCGAGCATGGTCGTCGCCCGCGGGTTGCAGACCGCCTTTGCACTCGTCCGTGCCCTGTGGTTGAGCGCGACGACGGCGCGCACGCTCCGCGAGGGTTCCGAGCATCGCGGCGACGTGCTGGTCTTCGAAGCGCATGAGCCGCAGGCTTTCGTGCTCGGCGTCATGTCGCCGCGAGTCCATGCATCGCGCGGCCTCTTTCGCTTGAGTAGCGAAATCGTCGCTCCCGTCATTGCGCACGAGCGCGCCCACGCGCGCAATCGCGACCCCCTGTGGCGTGCACTGTGCCCGATGCTGGCGGCGATGCATCTGCCGTGCGTCGCCAACCGAATCGCCCGCCGCCTCGCCATGACACAAGAGATGGCCGCCGATGCCGAGGCCGCGCGCGAACTCGGCGATCCCGCACGCGTCGCCGCATCCTTGCTCGCGCTCGCCCGACTCGAGATCGACGCCGCACCTGGACTTGCGTTTACCCACGGCGACATCGAAGCGCGCGTGCATGCTCTCGTCGGGCCACCGCAGAAGATCCGGCCATGGGCCATGCTAGTGCTCACGAGTTCGCTTCCTGCGACGATCGCCGCGCTCGCCTTCCTGCACGCACCCATACACCACACACTCGAATCGATTCTCGGCGCACTCAGCTGAGCGGAACTCCGAACATGAGCTACCAACGCCGCAGCGCTCCGCCCGCAACTCCGATCCGGCATCGGAGATTCACCGCCATTGCCGTCGCACTTGTCGGCATTGCCTGTGTACGTCCAGGGTGGAGCCAAGAAATCCTCACCGAGGCCGATATCGTTCGACTTGCGTGGGCGCGCGCGCCCGGCAGCAACCTGGCCGACGCCGCCGTCGACGTCGCGAACGCCAAAGTGAACGCAGCCGGTCTCATGCCCAATCCGTTCGTCGGCTGGGAGCGCGAGACGATCACCGAGGGCCGCGACAGCGAACAGGACGTGTTCCGGGTCGGCGTGCCGATTGATATCGCCCGGCCGCTCGCGCAACGCTCGCTCGCCGCCGCGGAAGGTTCCTGGATGAAGGCGGAGGCCTCGCTCACCAGAACGAACGCCGTGCTCGACGCGGTGTTCGCCTACTACGACGTGGTCATTGGCGAGCTGAGAATCACCGTCCGCGAGGAGCAAGCCCGCCAACTCGACGAAGCGGCCCGCGTCCTCCGCAAACGTGAAAAGGCCGGCACGGTGTCCGGCTACGAGAGCACCCGCCTCGCCATCGCCAGCGAGATCGCGCGCAGCCAGCTGGCAGAGACCCGTGGGTCTCTACTCGCCGCCAAAGCACGGCTCGCCGGCTTGCTCGGCATCACCGTCGACTCCCTCGCCGTCGACACCACGCTTTCGGTCGCAGCACTCCCCAGCGAAACCGCACTCGCGCAAGGCGGTGCAACCGACCGCGATGTCGCCGCGCACGCACGTGACGCCCAAGACGCCGCAGCCGCGGCCCAAGCCCGCGCCGCGTGGACCTGGCTACCAGCCATACAGCTGGAAGTCGGACTGAATCTCGAAAGCGAGTTCGAGACGCGCCACGGCTACGTTGCGGGACTCTCGCTCAGCGTTCCCGTCTTCGACCGTGGCCAGGGCGTGCGTGCCGAAGCCGCCGCGCAGGTGGCGCTCGCGCGCACGCGCTCTGCTGCGTGGACGCGCTCGGTGCAGAGCGATCTCGCCAGCGCCTATGCCGACTACACCACAACCCGTGCGGAACTGCAGCGTTTCGACGCAGCGACGGCGGAGGCGGCCGAAACCCTGCTGCTCGCCGCCCAGAGCGGCTATCGCGAAGGCGAGCGCAGCATCGTCGAGTTACTCGACGCCCAGCGTAGCCGCACCGAAGTTCGCGACCGGCGCCTCGAATTGCTGGCCGCCGCCAAGCGCGCGGAGGCTCGCGTGCGCGCCGCCGCCGGAGATCTCCGATGACACGATCCAAGATTCACGCCACCAGCGCACTGGCGCTGCTCATCGCCGTCGTCGGCTGTAATCCGCATGACCACGACCACCGCACTGCGCCCGAGGATCACGATCGTGCCGGCGCTGCCATGAGCGAGCACGGCCACGATGCGGATGATCACGGACATGATGATCACGGCGATGACGAGCACGTGATCGCCTTCACTCGTTGGACCGACCAGCTCGAGTTCTACGTCGAGCATCCTCCGGCCGTCGCCGCACAGGATCTGACCTTGGTCGCGCACATCACGGTTCTGGATGACTTTCGAGCGCTCGAGAATGCCAAAGTCAGCCTCATCCTCACGGGCCCCGAGCGGATCGAAACGCAGGCCGTCGCCGCCGTCGAGCCGGGAATCTTTCTACCGACCCTCGTAGCACCGCAGCCCGGTACCTACCGCGGTCGCCTGCGCGTCACCGGACCGGATCTCGACGCCTCACTCGACGACTTCGAGATTCTCGTGCACCCGAGTGCCGAAGCTGCCGAACACGCGGCCGAGCATGCTGCCGACGAGCAGAGTGAACGCGCGCCCATCACCTTTCTCAAGCAGCAGCAGTGGCAGGTTCCGTTCGCGACAGCGTTCGCCGTGCAAGGCACGGTGATTCCAGCCCTCGAAGTAAGCGGCGAAATCACGACGCCACCGAGCGGGCAGGCCGATGTCGGAGCGAGCGTGGCCGGGATGGTCGTTGCCTCACCGGCGGGCCTGCCGCTTCCCGGTCAGACCGTACGCCGAGGCGAGTTGCTCGCCAGCATCGCCGCAGTGCCCGCCGCCCCGGAAGATGCGGCGCGTGCCGAACTCGCCGTGGCCGAGGCAGAGGCGCGCTTGCAGGCGGCACGCGCAGCGGTCGAGCGCGCCACGCGGCTCCTCGCGGATCGAGCCATCGCCCAACGCGAGCTCGACGAGGCGCGGCGTGAGCTAGGCGTCGCCGAGGAATCCGTGCGATCCGCGCGGCGCGCCCGCGACCTTTACTCGGGCGCGGCAAGCGGCCGCGGGGCCGGCACCCACCAGGTGACAGCCCCGCTCGACGGCGTCGTTGTCGCCGTGCACGCGACAGCAGGCAAATCCGTCGCGAGCGGCGAGCTACTGTTCCGCGTCGTCGACTTCTCCGAACTATGGATTCGCGCACGCGTCCCCGAACAGGATGCCGCACGGCTTTCGGCGCACCAGGATGCGAGCATCGCCCTTCCCGGGGTCGAGACGGCGCTCGAACTCGCCGTGACGGGGAACGACGCGTCGGCGTCCGTCGTCAACATCGGCCGCACGGTGGATCCTGACTCGCGCACGGTCGATGTGATCTACGCGTTGCGGCGTCCCGACGAACGTCTGCGGGTCGGTGGCATGGTGCGCGTCGGCGTTCCGATCGACGAACCCTGGCATGGCGTAATCGTGCCGCGCAGCGCCGTCCTCGACGACGACGGCCGATTCGTCGTCTACGTTCAGGTCGAAGGCGAGTCGTTCGAAGAGCGCGCCGTCCGGCTCGGCCCCGGCTCGCAAAGTCAGGTCGGCATCGCCAGCGGCGTAGGCGCCGGCGAACGCGTGGTCAGCCGCGGCGCCAACATCATCCGAGTCTCGGCGCGCGCGGCCGACGCTCCGGCACACGGGCACGTTCACTGATGATCGATCTCATCCTCCGCATCTCGCTGCAACGACGCTGGCTCGTCCTTGGCGCCGCGGCGGTCCTGTCGGTCTTAGGGACGATTCGCGCGACCCAGATGCCGGTGGACGTCTTCCCGGATCTGACCGCGCCGCGGGTGACGATCGTCACCGAGTCGACGGGGATGGCACCCGAGGACGTCGAGAGGCTGATCACCTTTCCGATCGAGACGTCGGTCAACGGTGTCGCCGGCGTGCGGCAGGTGCGGTCGGCTTCGGCACCGGGCATTTCCATCGTTTGGGTCGAATTCGATTGGGACACCGACGGGACCGTAGCCCGGCAGCGCGTGACCGAGCGGCTCCAGGGCCTGGCGGCGTTGCCGCCGGAAGCGGAGATCCCCGTGCTCGCGCCACCGTCCTCGGTGATGGGCGAGATCGCGTTCGTCGCGATCACCGGGGAGGCGGACGATCCCCTCGAACTCCGGCGCGTTGCCGAGGTCGAGGTGCGCCGGCAGCTGCTCGCGGTTCGCGGTGTCGCGCAGGTCGTCGCCCTCGGCGGCCTCGAACGCCAGTACCAGGTTCTCGCCGACCCGCAGCGGCTGGAGCGTTACGAGCTGACGCTAGACGAACTCATCGCCGCCCTCTTGCAAGGAAATCAGAACGCGCCCGGAGGGTTCGTCATCGGCCAGGGGCAGGAGTCGGTCGTGCGTGTACTCGGGCGCGCGCACGGGGTCGAGGACCTCGCGGCCATCACCGTGGCGCTGCGCGGCGGAAGTCCAGTGCGTGTGGGCGACGTTGCGGACGTGCGTCTTGGTGCAGCCCTGCCACGCGGCACCGCGAGTTACAACGGAGAGCCGGCCGTCATCCTGAGTGTCGTCAAGCAACCGGACGCAAACACCATCGACGTCACCGACCGCGTCGACGCGGCACTCGACCTGCTGGTTCCAGCGCTTGCACAGCGCAACCTGACGATCCATCGGGATCTCTTTCGGCAGGTCGATTTCATCGGGAAATCGATTGCGAATCTGGTCGTGGTGCTTCGCGACGGTGCGTTCCTCGTCGTGGCGGTCCTCTTCTTGTTCCTGTGGAGCCTGCGGCCGACGATCATCAGTGTCGTCGCGCTGCCGCTTTCGTTGCTCTCGGCCGTGCTCGTGCTCGACGCGCTCGGCCTCAGCCTCGACACGATGACGCTCGGCGGGCTGGCGATCGCCATCGGCGAACTCGTCGACGACGCCATCGTCGACGTCGAGAATGTCGTGCGTCGGCTGCGTGAGCGCGCTGGTCTACCGGAGCACGAACGCCTTCCCGTGCTCGCGACGGTCCTGAATGCATCGCGTGAGATCCGCTCGTCGATCGTCAGCGCGACCGCCATCTTGATGCTGGTGTTTCTGCCGCTGCTCTTCCTCGAGGGCCTCGAGGGGAGGCTCCTCGCCCCATTGGCCATCGCTTATCTGGTCTCGATCGCGAGTTCGCTGATCATCGCCGTAACCGTGACTCCGGCGCTGTGCTCGATCCTCTTGCCGAACGTAATCGACCGCAGTGCGGGCGATGAACCCCCTCTCATGCGGCGCATCGGCGCCGCGTATCTGCCCGCGCTGTCGTTCGCATTGCGGCGCCCACGGGTCGTGGTCGGCGCCAGCGCGGTCGCGGTCGCTGCGGGGGTGTTCGCACTTTCCTTTGTCGGTCGCTCGTTTCTGCCCGAGTTCAATGAAGGCAGCCTGACCATCGCCGCCGTCACGTTGCCCGGCGTGTCGCTCGAGCAGAGCGACACCCTCGGGGCGCTGGCCGAGCGGGCGCTGCTCGCCGACCCGGCCGTCGTGTCGACGGGACGGCGCACGGGCCGCGCCGAGCGAGACGAGCACGTGCAAGGCGTCGAGGCGTCCGAGATCGACGTGCGCCTGCGCGACGACGAGCGCAGCAAAGAGGAGTTGCTCGCGGACATGCGCGCGCGGCTGGCGAGCGTGCCCGGCGTCCAATTCACGATCGGGCAGCCGATTTCGCATCGCATCGATCACATGCTGTCGGGGCAGAGAGCGGCGCTTTCGATCAAAGTGATCGGCGCAGACCTCGGCGCATTGCGCGGCGTCGCCGAGCGCGTGCGCGCCGCCATCGCCGACACCCCCGGCCTCGTCGACCTGAGCGTCGAGCAGGCGGTGAACGTGCCGCAGGTCGTGGTACGGATCGATCGTGCCGCGGCCGCGTCCTTTGGTCTCTCGCCCGGGCGCGCTGCACAGGCGGTAGGCGCGGCCCTGTGGGGCACGCCGGCGGGGACGATCTACGACCAGGGCGCCGTTACCCAAGTCGTCGTGCGCTCCGCCGCCGTGGCGCACGCGTCGCTCGATGCCGTGCAACGCACCCGCATCCTGACTCCCTCCGGCGCGGTGGCGCCGGTATCCGCGTTTGCGGAGGTGCGGCGCGATAGCGGTCCGAACTACATCCTGCGCGAGAACGTCGAGCGGCGCATCGTGGTCACAGCGAACGTCGCGGGGCGGGACCTGCGCAGCGTCGTCGACGCTGTGGAGGCGCGGGTCGGCGAGCGGGTTTCGCTGCCTGACGGCGTGCGGGTCGAGTACGCCGGGCAGTTCGAGCGGGAAGAGGAAGCAGGCGCGCGCCTGTTGATCCTCGGACTGGTTGCCGTGTTGGGGATTGCGGTGATCGTTGCGGCGACGCTGCGCAGCGCGCGCAGGGCGCTGATCGTGCTGGTGAATCTGCCGTTGGCGTTGGCGGGAGGGGTAGTCGGCGTGTATCTCGGCGGCGGCGTGCTATCGATCGCGAGCATCATCGGCTTCATCACCCTCTTCGGCATTGCGACCCGCAACGGCATCCTGGTGGCGACCCGCACGCGCGCCCTCGAGTTGCAGGGAATGGAGCGCCGCCAGGCGGTAGCGGTCAGCGCCCGCGAGCGCCTTGCGCCGATCTTGATGACGGCAGTCACTGCGGGGCTGGGCCTTCTGCCGCTGGCACTCGCGCTCGGCGATCCGGGCGCCGAGATCCAGGCGCCGATGGCGCTGGTGATTCTGACGGGGCTTGCCACCTCGACGGCGCTCAACATGGTCGTCGTGCCGGCATTGCTTGCCGAGTGGGGTGGTGACACGGCCCTCGCCATCGGCGAGCGGACAGGCTGATCTCGGTCTTCGCAGCCTGTGGACCGTCGCCCGCACGCACGGGGGTACGCTCCGCACCAGCGGATGCATTCACTGAATCGGGGATGCTATCGGACGACTACGAGTCCAGGCCAAGGGGCCGGTGCGGCGGAGTTCCGCGGATCAACGCCGGGTGGCATTCAGCTTCGTCGCGGAAGCGCGGCGGCGGCGTGGAGGGGCCGTTGGCGCGAGAACCTCGTCGAGCGTGGCGGCGGCAAGCACGCGTTCCGCGAAGACGTCGAGGTCGTCGAGCGTCGCCTGGCGCAATTGCACTCGCGCGGCACGGGGGAGCGGACCGAAGCGCGTGACGAGCAACTTCGCGACCAGTTCAGCCTTTCCCTCTGCCTTTCCCTCGGCCCTTCCTTTGGCCAGACCGCGGCCGAAGTAGCGTTTGGCGAAGTCGGACTGGAACTCGTATTTCTGCGGATCCATCTCTCTGAGTGCCTTTCTCGCAGCCGCGCCGAGCGCGTAAATGACGAGGTCAAAGTACAGCGTCGAGCGATCGGCGTCGAGTCCGACGCTCGCCCCAATGGCCGCGAGCGCGATGCGTAACGCCCGGTCCGGACGCGCCGAGCGGCCGTGCGCCATCGCCGACAAGACGGCCAACTCGGGGTCGGCCCGTGCCACGGTCTTGCGGTCGATCACCGGCACGCCCGACGGCCCCAAGACGAGCGGGGTAAAGCGATTGCCGCCGCCGATATCGACCGTCCGGGCGGCCCAGCGGGCGACAGCGTCGTCCGCGGCGTAGACGAGGACGCAAACCGGGCACCGAAAGCGGGCGCGAAGGCCAGCCGCGTAGGCGGGCCAGGAATAGCGCTTGCGCGCGTCGCTACGGAGTTGGACTTCGACGACGATGCCGTACACGGGCTTGCCCCGCAGGAGCAGGACGACGAGATCAGCGCGATAGGCGGTCGGTTGGATGTCGGTGAGATCGGCCGATTCGATGCGCGCTTCGGTGTAGGTGGGAAGTTCGACGTGCAGAGCCTCGCGCAGCAACTCCGGCGCGAGCAAGGGCCGGTTGCGGAACAGCAGCAGCAGCGCCTCGTGAAGTTGGGAGGGCATGCCGCGAGGCTACGCGCGGCGCAGACGTCGCGCAATATAGTTGCATGCTTAACAAAGATCCTATGGTCTCATGCACCCCCGCTGCATCAAGGACGAACGGCGTCGTAGTCGCCTTCGCATGCAGGGAATTGTCCGCATTGTCGCTGCGTCCCCCGAGGTCGTCCTGGGTTCTATCCGTCGCCCCGAAGTCCGTCGAGACAAGATGAGGATCGGTGGATTTCCGATCTCACCCAGCGTCGACAGCCGTAGCCGACGGGTCCGGCGAAGGCTCTCATGCCTGCGGTTCGGTCACAGCATCGTACAGCGCGCTCACATCGAGCACCGCGCCGATCGCTCCGAGCCGCGCTTGTTCGCCAGGGCGCGCTATGACGCTCTGCCAATCGCCGCCGAGATCTCGCGTCCAGACCTCGACTTCATGCGCGCGGTGCGACACGAGCACGTAGTGGCGCAGCGACGCGATGCGTTTGTAGTGATCGAACTTGTCGCCGCGATCGTACTGCTCGGTGCTGCGACGGAGCACCTCGACCAACACCGTCGGGTTGGTGACGGCATTCTCGTCGCCGCGTCCGCGCAGGTGACAGACATTGCCGAAGTTCAACAGGCTGCTGACCCCGACGCCAGATCGGTGGGCTCGATTGACCCACCAGACGCGATCTCGGTAGATGCACGGCCATGACCCGCGTCAATCGAATCGACCTACTCGGCTGCCCGTTCAACGCGATCTCGTTTGCGGCGACGATGGACGCCGTTCGGGCCGCGGTCGTCTCCGGCCGTCGGCTGCAGGTCGTGCCCGGCAGCGTCGATACCGTCATGAAAGCGCGCCGCGATCCGGCGTTCCTCGCGGACCTGCAGCGCGCCGACCTCGTCGTCGCCGACGGCCAATTCATCACCTGGGCCGCACACTGGCTCGGGACGCCGCTGTGCAGACGCGTCAGCGGCACCGAACTCGTCTGGCACTGCGCCCGCGTTGCGGCGGAGACCGGGCGCGCCGTAGCCTTGATCGGCGCCGGCCCCGGCATCGCCGATCGCGCTGCCAGCGCAATGCGAGCGCGCTACGCCGGCAGCGACATTCGCGCGCTGCCGACGCCCTTCCCTCTCGACACGGCATCCAACGCGGTGCTGGTCGAACAGATCCGGGCGATGGATGCGGCCATCGTGCTCGCCGCGCTCGGCGCGCCGCGCCAGGAGCGTTGGCTCCGCGAACATCTGGAGGCCTGCGGCGCCAACGTCGGGATCGGCATCGGCTCGGCGTTCGACATCATTTGCGGCGACAAGCCGCGCGCGCCGATGTGGATGCAGCGCCTCTCGCTCGAATGGTTCCACCGCATGCTGCAGGAGCCGCGCCGCCTCGGCCGGCGCTACCTGGTCGAAGACATGCCGTTCGTTGCGTTGCTGGCGCGTGAGGTCGTGCGCCGGCGCATGGCTCAGACGAAGTGACGCGTCGCGATCCATAGCAGTCCATTGAGGAAGCTTGGTGCCCTGCGACGGGCTCCGGGCGAACGGGGATCAGCGGGCATCCGCGTTGCAAGTGGCAGCTCTGCGCTCCGGTAGCGCCACGAGCACGCGTTGCGATAGCTTACGCCCATGCCGGATCGTGGAATCCTCGTCACCGGCGGCGCCGGCTTCGTCGGCCGCCGCTTCGTCAAACGACTGCTCGCCTTGGGACACCGGGTCACCGTCGTCGACGACCTGTCGACCGGGCTCGCGCTCGAGCGCTGGCCCGCGTTCCTGCAGCCGACAGCAGCCGAACTGCAGCGCATGACCTTCCACCGCGCCGATTTCCGCGAATATGCTCGTGAGCAGCCGCCCGCCTTCAAGCAAATCTTCCACCTCGCCGCCGTCGTCGGCGGCCGTCTCGTCATCGAAGGCGACCCGCTCGCGGTCGCCACCGATCTCGCCATCGACGCCACCTTGTTCAACTGGGTCACCCGCCACGCCGATGCACCCGAGCGGATCGTCTATTTCAGTTCGTCCGCCGTTTACCCGATCGCCCATCAGCGCCAACAGGGCCATCGCCTCCTCGCCGAGCCCAGCGTGGACTTCGGCGACGACATCGGCATGCCCGATATGACGTACGGTTGGGCCAAACTCACCGGGGAATTGCTTGCCCGCCATGCGGCTGAAAAGTACCGCCTCAACGTGGCCATCTACCGACCGTTCTCCGGCTACGGCGAAGACCAAGACCTCACCTATCCGTTTCCGAGTATCGTCCGCCGCGTGCGCCGCAAGGAGTCCCCGCTCGTCGTTTGGGGTAGTGGCGACCAGGCGCGCGACTTCATCCACATCGAAGACTGTGTCGACGCCGTCCTCGCCAGCATGGACGAACTCGACGCGCTCCACCCCTTGAACCTCGGCACCGGCATCGCGACCACGTTCCGCGGACTTGCGAGCGCAGCCTGCGCGGTGCTGGGCCATGACGCCGAGATCGTCAATGACACCTCCAAGCCGGAGGGCGTGTACTGGAGGGTGGGGGAGTGTTCGCGCATGCGCGCTCATCACCAGCCGCGCATCAGCCTCAACGAGGGCATTGCGCGCTGTGCCGAGTTCCAGCGGAGCACGGCGAATTCGGACGAGTAGCGATCCGCGCAACCCGAGTTCAGTACGCGCCGTCGCGTGCCAGCACCGCGCGCACGGTCTTCCAGAGGATGCGCACGTCGAGCCAGATCGAGTAGTTGCGGATATAGTCGAGGTCCACCTGGGTATTGAGGTGCATCAAGTTGTCGGCGCGCCCAGTGACCTGCCACCAGCCGGTGATGCCCTGCGGCACCTCGAAGCGCTTGCGTTGCCAGGGCTCGTACTGCTCGACCAAGCGCGGCAACTCCGGTCGTGGCCCGACCATGCTCATGTCGCCCTTCAACACGTTGACGAGCTGCGGCAACTCATCGATGCTCAGGCGCCGCAAGATACCACCGATGCGGGTGACGCGGGGATCGTTACGCATCTTGTGGACGATCTTGCCGTCGATCGTCCGTGTATCCACCTCAGCCTGCTGCGCCTCGGCATCGGCTACCATCGAACGGAACTTGTACATCTGAAAGTGCTGGCCACTCTGGCCCACACGTGGCTGCTTGAAGACCACCGGACCGCGCGAGTCGATCTTGATCGCCAGGGCGACCGCGAGCAACAGCGGCAACGCCCCCAACAACAGCACCGAACTGACCGCGATGTCGAAGACACGCTTGACGAAGCGTTGCAATGGATCGAGCACCGGCTCGCGCAGGGTGATCAGCGGCATGCCACCAAATTCCTCGGCCTGCGAGCGCGCGAACACCAGGTCGAGCACATCCGGCACGACGCGGATGCTGATGGACAGTTCCTGGAGCGATGTCACCAGGGTGGCAAGCTGCTCGTGCGCACGCCCGGGCAGCGCAACGATGACTTCGTCGATCTCGTGCTCACGCGCCACTTCGACAGCACACTCCACCGGACCGAAGTTGGGAAAGCCGACCAGCGTTCCCATCGCCTTGAGCCCGGCCGTATTCGCCTGCGCGTCGTCGTCGACGAAGCCGACCAATCGCAGCCCGGTCCAGTGATGCGCGAGCACGGTCTGGGCGATATCTCGCCCGACTTGCCCGGCACCGATGATCAGAACCTTGCGCGCGCCGCCGCGCTCCGCCATGTACGAGCGCCAGATCAAGCGACACGCCACACGAAACAGCATCAACAAGATCCACCCGAGAACCGCAAAATAGAGCACCTGCAGCCGCGACGTATCGCGAAACGAAAAATAGAGCGCGCCCGAGAACGCGAACACCGTGACCGTGTGCGCCACCGTCAGCCGACCCAATTCGTCCGCCAGCTTGAAATTCTTCTTGACGTTGTAGACGTCCAGCAGCGCAAACCCGGGCGCCCAGCACAAGAGGACGAGCCCATAGATCGCCCACGACAGCCACGCCGCCGATTCGTCGATCGGAGCGCCGAAGGGCAGTTCCGCGCGCAGCCATGACGCCGTCAGCATGGCGACGGAGAGCGTCACCATATCGCCGAGGAAGAGCACCAGTCGCAGCGTCGCCTGTCGGTACATCGCGCCCGCGCTCCCGCTTACGGCGCCGACGCAAACGGACGCAACAGGCGTCCGAGGAGCGGCGGCACCGGTCGTGCCCCGTAGAGCACCGCACCCACCAGGTTCGCACCCGCCTGACACAGGCGATCACGCGCCGCGACGAGATCAGCGCGCGCCGTCCAGTGCGCCCGCACGACCACCGCCGTCGAATCGGCCCACACCGCGATGCCGACGGCCGTCGCATCCTCGAGTGCTGCGCCGCAATGGACGACGACGCGATCGAAGTGCGGGCGTTGCGCGTTCAGCCATTCCTGGAGGTTGGCGACGAACTCCCGTGATCGACCCTCGACGCGCGGACGGCTCGTTGCCGAAGCGACGCCGCCTTCGGCCGGCACCTCGATCGCGCTACCCGCCTCGACCAATGCTTCGAGCGAAGCAACGGCCGAGCCGCCACCCGCACCGCCATTCGCCGGCGCGAGATCGACCACGAGCACGGTCCATCCGCGGGCGGCGAGCTCCGCGGCGTAGTCACGCGCGACGTCGCCCGCACGCTCGCGCCCCGCAACGCCAGTGAAGGCGATACTCGTTCCCCGAGTCGCCGCGGATGTCTCGAGTCGCTCGCACAGGTCCGCGATCGGCCTGGCGGCAGCGTGCACGCGACCGCCACCGGTCGCGACCGGAAGCGCGTCATCGTCCCAACGCTTCAAGGCATCGACGTAACCGCTCATGTCATCTCCCCGCGGTATCCGACCAGCCCGAAGATGGCGATCGATGCATGCGATGCCATTCCTGATAGCCCTGCGACGGCACAGCCCAGTCCACCAGCGCACCAACGCTGCTGACGACGCCCGCCGCCCGAGCACGGATACTCTTGGCTTGATTCTGAACCAGGCGATCGCCTTCACGACGCGGCGGATCGGTCATCCGCGGCGCCGACGGTGCACACCCGTTCGCAGCCACGATCATACGGGGTGCGGAGGCGTCGACAGGGGCTCGGAAGCCAATGCCGGAAGCGATCAACGCCATCGTCGCCAATGCGGCGCCGGCCGCGACCCCACGTTTGACGCCAGCCCAGGTGACGGCGCGACTCGGCGTTCGGCGCGCTCGGCCGCGATCGAGGTCGAGCTCACGCGCCGCGGCGCGGACCGCATTGCGATCGACACGCGGCGCGCGGTTGGCATAGGCGCCCAACAAGGCACGGTGACAAAGCGCGTTGATGCGCCGCGGCACGCCGCTCGAGAAGCGGCCGATCTCATCGAGGGCGGCGCGATCGAAGAGAGCGGACCCATCGAAGCCGGCAACGGCAAGGCGGCGCTCGATGTATTCGGGCACGAGGTTGCGGGGGAGCGGGCGCAGGGTCGCGCGCACGGCGATGCGGTCGCGCAGCTGGCGCACACGCGGCTGCGCCAGCGTCTCTTCCAATTCCGGCTGACCGACGAGCACGATTTGCAGCAGCTTGTGGCGGAAGGTCTCGAAGTTCGAAAGCAGGCGCAATTCTTCGAGTGTCTCGGCCGAGAGGTTCTGCGCCTCGTCGATGATGAGCGCGGTCGTTCGCCCGGCGTCTGCTTGGCGGTGGAGGTGCACGTCGAGGGTCGCGATCAACTCACGCTTCGCCGCGCTGCGTGGTTCGAGACCGAGATCACGCAACATCGCCCAGAGCAGGTCCTCGAACCCGAGCGTCGTATGCGAGAAGAACGCAGTGTCGATCTCACCGGAGATGCGGCGCAGCAGCGTGTACAGGATCGTCGTCTTGCCGGTACCGACCTCGCCGATCAAAGACATGAACCCACGCCGCTCGCGCAGCCCATACTCGAGTGCGGCGAGCGCCTCGCGGTGGTCCGGCGTCAGCACCAGGTAATCGGGGTCCGGTGTCGGGGCGAACGGTTCCTCGCGTAGTCCGTAGGCTTCAGCGTACATCTTCGTGCTCACAGTCCGCCTTATCAGCGCGCTCCAGGAAGGACACCGACGACATCGAGTCCGGTGACGCGTTCGACATCTTCGGGAAACTCGATGCCGCCGCTGGAGGCGTCACGTGCGAAGGCCGCGAGTGCGCCGCAGGCCAGGCCGAGGAGAAGGCCGATGGTCAGATTGACTCGCAGCCGCGGACGCACCGGCGTCGTCGCCGTGGCGGCCGAAGCGGCGACCGCGAGGTTGAGGATCTGGCTCTGGTTGAGCGCGTTCGAGAGGCGTGCCGCCTCACGCTGTTGCAAGTATGCCGCGTAGATTTCTTCGTCGATGGCGCGATCGCGTTCGAGCCGTTCGAGATCGATCGACTCGGCGTCGAAGGCGATGGCGCGTTCGCGCAGGTGCCCGACCTGGCGCTCCAGTGCTGCGAGACGCGCTCCAGTTTCCTCGACCCGGGCGCTCTCGAGCGCATGCTCGACGGACAGGGTCTCGAAGGTGCGGTTGAGCCCGTACTCATGCTCCTCGGTCGGATCGGCGGCAGCACGGGTGAGAGTCTCGCGCGCGGCCGCGATCTGCTCGTCGAGTTCGCCCACCCGAATGCTTTCGGGGTTGTAGCGCTGCAGCATATCGGCGCGCTTCACTTCGAGCAGCATGAGGTGGCCACGCACCTGGCTGGTGGCATCGTGCACTTCGCGTCGCGCGGTTGGTACCATGCGGCTCACCTTGGGGAGCGCCGCCGTGATGGCGGCGAGGCGTTTGCGGCTGGCCGCGAGGTCGATCTCGGCGCGGTCGAATGCCGACTCGGCGTCGGCGAGCGCGGCGACGACACTCTTGCGTTGATCCTCCAGCGAGACGATCCCGACCTGGCCGCGGTAGGCCTTGAGCGCGTGCTCGGAGTCGCGCAGCTTGGTAGCGAGCAGGTCACTCTGCGTCGCGAAGAATGCCTCGGCCTTGGTCGGATCGACGATGCGGGCGTAGGCACTGAGAAAGTGGTCGAGGAAGCGATCGAGGAAACGTGCGGCCCAAATGGGGTCGGAGTCTTCGAAGGCGAGGCCGACGACGTTCGAGCGCCGGATCGGCATGATCTGCAGGCGTTCGGCAACGTCGCCGACGCGGCGATCGAGCGCGCTCGGGCGGATGCGCCCATGGAGTCCGTAATAGGCGCCGCGGAGCATATCGATCGGCGCACGCATGATGGCACCGACGAACCCCGGGCCGGCGGCACCAGCGCCACCGGCGCTCGGTTCAACCGCGATGCCCTGCAGCGTCTCGCGAATCAGCTCGCGGCCACCGAGCATCGCCACGACCGAATTGAGATCTTCCTCGCGGACCTGGGGAATCGGCTGCTGCCGCGGGTTGACCTCGGGAGAAACCGCGAGCGGCGCGCGGTTGACGGTCACCAGCAGCGTTGCCTCGGCGCGGAAGATCGGCTGCATCAACAGCGTGTAGCCCGCAACGAGCACGACAACCCCGATGAACACGGCTGCGAAGATGCGCCGCTGGCGGTAGGCCACCAGCACGGCCCAGCGCGCGTCGCGTTGGTATTTCGGGCTGTCGGCCATCGCCGTCAGAAGGCTCCGAGTCCCATGCCGAACGACGGCGACATGGGGAGGTTCTTGCGAATGTACTGGTCGACGAAGCGGTTCACGTCGGCGATGCGGCTGCGCGGCACGAAGACGATGTCTTGCGCCTGCAACGCCGGGTCGTGCTCCGGATAGCGACCGCTGCCGACGCTGCGCAGGTCGATCGTCGAGCCCACGGACTTACCGGCGGCGTCGCGGCGGATCAGCACGACCGAGTCCGGAGCCGCCGTCTCGGCGAAACCGCCCGCCTGCTGTATCGCTTGGAATGCCGTCAGCTCGCCATCGAGGTGGAGCATCGTCGGTTGGCCGACCTCGCCGCCGACGTAGACTCGCCGCGCGCCGTGCGCGACGAGGCTGACGGTGACCTGTGGCGCGCGCAATTCACCGCTGTACGCCGTGGTGAGCTGCGCGTCGAGTTCGGCCGGAGTCAGACCGGCGGCGACGACCTCGTCGATGAGTTGGACGGCGATCTTACCGTCCGGCCGAACGCGTACGCGCGTATTGAGTTCGGGGGTCTTGTAGAACTGCAGATCGAGTTGGTCGCCGATTTGGATGCGGTACGCGACGGGCTCCACACTAGCGCTCGGTGCTGCTGGCGGCGCGCTGTGCGCGGCGCAACCGCCAGCCGTGACGAGAAGCGTCAGGAGCACGTGAGCGCCGCGGTTCATGTCACCCGTTCTCCGCCTCGACACGGTCGCGGTGGCGACGCAGGACGAGCCGTAGAGCCAGGAACAAAAGCAGCATCGCGAGCAAGCCGACGACGAGGAAGGCGCCCCAGTAAGCAGCGAGCATGTAGCGCAAGCGGCGATTGAGGGGAATCTCGCCGAGGATCGCCGTCTCCGCCGCGCGCACCGAGTTGACCTCGCCGCCCGCGGAGATGACCGCGACCGCGCCGCGGATCTGGGCGAGGACCTCCGCGGCATTCTGATCGTAGAGCCGGGCGAGGTGTCCGCCGGCGGAATCGTGCGCGATCAGCACCGCGCGCTGAGCGTTCCACGGCGAGACGAGCACCTCGAGAACCGCGCCCTCATCGTAGGTCAACGACGACAACCCGGCCTCGCGTGCGCCGCGCAGATCGATGTGGCCGTCGGGCGTAAACGTCGTCGCGGCGGCGGCGAGAAGTTTGCTGCTCTCCGCATTCACGCGCGGCGAAACGAACACGAGGTGCTTGGTCGCGAGGACATCGTCGCCGACCTGGTCGGCGTAGACGACGTGTGTGCGAACGGACTCGCGCGGATGCGACCGCATGAGAAAGTTCACCAGCCGCACCAGGGTGCGCATCGCGCCGGCATCGTTCGCGTCGGGGAGCACGAAGACCGTATCGCTCAGATCCGCCCGCAGCGTGAACGGGAATCCCCAACGCGCGAACGTCGCGAGTTCCGGGTATTCGGTCCAATAGTCGCGCGGCATCACGAAGTTCGAGTCGGCGAAAACCGTCCCCCAGAGTTGCCGGTCGCTGACCCGCTCGCATTCGCGGAAGGTGTCGGGGAACAGATGGAAATGCAGGTCGAGACGATTGAAGGGACCGTAGATATCCCACGGTACGTCGAGCGTGAGCCACTCGCTCTCGCTCCCCTCGGGATTGTTGAGCGGGACACTGCGCAGAGAGATGCCGTTGAGGATGACCTCCAGACTCGAGAGTTCCCGCTTGAGCAGCGCGCTATAGGCATAATGAATATTGAGGCGCTGCCGGTACTCGATCGGGCGGGTATCGGGCTGCAGCTTGACCTCGACCCGCACCGGTGCCGAGAAAACGCCCCGAACCGTCTGTCCGCCGAAGCCGAGGTCCTGCAGCGTGAACGTGGGGCGGTCCGGAACGAATCCGTCCCAGTCGCGCTCGTCGGCGACGCCGGGGTCGTCGTAGCTCTGCACGGCCGAAGAACTTCCGACGAGTGTGGCGCGCGTGCTGCGATCGACGAGCGCCGACGCCGCCTCGAGGACCGCAGCGCCGTTGGGGCCGGTGACGACCATGGCAGCGAAGCGCCGGTCCTCTGGGATCTGCACCGAACCCAGCAAGCCGCCGCCGCCCACCCGCTTGGTGTCGTCGCCACCGACGAGCAGACGCGCGCTGTCGGGTTGCTCGCTCGGCGTGCCGATCAGCACGTAGTTGCCAGCCGGGACGCTCGGCAGCGCGTCGGCGAACTTGACCGTGAGCGGCCGGTAGGCTGCGTCTTGCGCGATCGAGGCGCTGACGCGTGCGAGCGCCGACAATGTTTCTGCGGACGGATTGCGGGGCAGAACGTAGGTGAGATCAACCGGCGGGTACGCCAGCGGGTCGAAGTAGGGGAACGGGAAGACAGCGAGATCCGTGAACGCGGGTTCCTCCTCGTAGACGAATTCGATGTACGACTCCTTGCTGATCGACACCCAGAGGTTCGGATGGAACGGGTCCTCACATTCGAGCGTGTAGTGCAGGCCGCCGACGAAGTTGATCGCGTTGTAGGGACCGAGGAGGCTCGGATCGATCGGGACGACCAACTCCTCCACGCTCTCGGAATCTGCGGGGATATCGAGACGAACCGAACGAGATACGTCCGCGACACGCACGGTCAGCGACGAGTGGTCGGGCAGCAACGTTCCGGAGTGCGAATAGAGGATGTGCAGCTTCGAGCCGGGAAGGATTTTCCACGATGCGGGCCGGGTGAAGGTCACCCGCGCCTCGGCGTGGGTGCCGCGCAGCATGATGTCCGAATCGACGAAGAGATGATCGGCGAAGCTGATCTTGGCGCTTTTGACCTGTGCGGGACCTTCCTGTGCAAAGCCGGCGGGCGGCGTTGCCGTAACGAACACAGGAAGCGCTAGTAGCAAACTTGCAGCGCGGTGGAACATAGACTCGAGCACTCTGGTTGCCATCCTCCACTCCCCTCTCAAACCTCGACGGGCTCCGCGGCGCGGTCGCCGCGGTGGCGCCAGGCATTGCGCCAGACGCGGTAAGGCGTCGCGAGCACGCGCCCGAACGAACGCAGCGGGCGGTCGTCCTCGAAATCCATGTCGATCCAGTTCGCGGCGCTGCCGAAGATCGCTTGGTAGACCTCGCATTGCTGCTCGAAGTCGAGCGGCGTGAAGCGCAGGCCGACCTCGGTGGTTCCGTCGGCTCCGTCGCGGCGCCAGAGCGTCTCGAACGGCAGCCCGTAGGAGCCGCCAAACTCGTAGTAGAGGTCGAGGCGACCTCGTTTCGGAACCACGGCGCCAGCCGGCACGACCGCCTGCACGCCGTCGATCGACAACTCGCGGGTTTCCGCCCACATCGGATTCGCATTCTCAGACGCGATGCGCATCGGTAACTGACGCTCGTGGCGCCACAGCGAACCCAGCGAGGGCTGCTCGTAGGCGACGAAGACGCAAGCCGAGAGAATGATGAGGTTGTAAACCGTCCAGACCGAGTTGATGAGAATGGCGCTGCCTTCGTCGGGCTGCATGTTCGCACGATAGCCGATGAAGAGCACGGCGATCAGGTTGACGGCTATGAACGCGAAGATCGGACGCGCACTGCGCCAATCGAAGTAGGCCTCATCGGCATCGAAGCCTTTGGCGGTGACGCCGAAGGCCCATGCCTTGGGTCGCAGCATCGTCATGGTGGTCGCGATTGCGGAGTAGTAGCAGATGGCGGTTTCGTACACTTCGGCCCAGAACGAGTGCCGCAGATTGCGCGAGTTCAGCGAGTTCGCAAACATGGCGACGAAGATGTGCGGCAGCGCGTAGGCGACGACCTCGAATGCGGAGGCGATGATGGTATTTCGGTTGAACACCAGGTAGCAGGCAGGCGCGAGCATGTAGATGACGCGCGGCACGCCGAACATGAAGTGCACCATCGCATTGAGGTAGCAAAGGCGTTGCGACCAGGTCAGGCCAGCTTTGGTCAGCGGGTTGTCGACGCGCAGGATCTGGACCATGCCGCGCGCCCAGCGCATGCGTTGGGTGATGTGCGCCGAGAAGCGCTCCGGCGCGAGGCCCGCCGCGAGCGGCACGTTGAGGTAGCGCGAGAGGTAGCCCTTGGCATGCAGCCGCAAGGAGGTGTGACAGTCTTCCGTGACCGTCTCGGTGGCAATGCCGCCGATCTCCTCGAGGGCGCTGCGGCGCAGCACGGCGCACGAGCCGCAGAAATAGACGGAGTTCCAGAAATCGCTGGCCGGCTGAATCTGGTGATAGAAGAGGTTCTGCTCGCCTGGAACAGTGCCGTAGATGAGAAGGTTGCGCTCGAACGGATCGGCATTGAAGAAGTGGTGCGGGGTCTGCACCAGAGCGACCTTCGGTTTTGCGAAGAACCCCATCGTCAACTGCAAGAAGGCGCGCGTCGGGATATGGTCCGCGTCGAAAATGGCAAGGAACTCGCCATCGGTCTGGGTCAGCGCCGCATTGATGTTGCCGGCCTTCGCGTGAGCGTTGTTGTCGCGGGTGATGTAGCCGATGCCGAGCTTGGCGGCGAGGTCGCGCATCTCTTCGCGGCGACCGTCGTCGAGCAGGTAGATCTTCTTGTTCGGATAGTCGATCGCCTTGCAGCCGATCAGCGTCGGCAGAATCACCTGCACAGGCTCGTTGTAGGTCGGCACGAAGATGTCGACGCTCGGCCACTGCGTCGGATCGTCGGGCAACGGCTCCGGGGCTCGCTCGATCGACTCCGCCGTCTGGAAGAAGCCCATCAGCAGGATCGCTACGGCGTAGGCCTCGGCAAAGAGAAGCAGCCCGCTGATCGCGAGCGTGGTGAAGTCCTCGGTATTGAGTGTGTGGGTCGCGCGCCAGTAGAGATAGCGCGCCGACATCATTCCGGCCGCGACAACGACGAGCAGGCGCAACTGCGGTGCCCTGCGGATGATCGCATACGCGGCCAGCGTGACGAAGAGGCCGAGCAACAGCTGGCTCTCGCTCGGGATGCGCAGGGTAATGAAGTACCCGGCGAAGAACAGGCCGATCGAGACGAGGCCCCAGACGAGAAGCGTGTCCCCGACCAGCCCGCTCTGTTGCCCGCGCGGCGGCATCTTCGACTCCGGTTCCCCCATTGGCCTACGTCTACCGAGCCCGTTCTACTTGTCGGTCCGCGGCCCGATCAGGTCGCGCAATACGGCGCCCGTCGAGTGCGGCTCCGGGCGCGGTGACGGCAACGGCGGTGACAGCAGTTTCTCGAAGACCGCCGCTACCGTGCTTCCACCGACGCGGAACAAGCGTCTATCGGTCGGTTCGACGGCAGGCGCCGCGGCGTCATCGCTCGGCTTGGGCTCGTGCTTGCTCGGCATGGCAACCAGGCGAGCGACCTGACGCGCCGCACTCGGCTGCGCCGTAGTCCGGTTGGAACTCATGGGGTCTTCCTCCTCCAGCACCGACGGCTTGGGCGACGGCGCAGGCGTAGCAGCCGGCGCCGCGCGCTGCACCGCCGACACAGCCGATTCCAACGCGGCAGCGCGAAAGATCTCGTCGGTCTTGGCCTCGGCGCGGATCGCACCGGGCGACGTGCCCGGTTCCCGGTCGACTCGCGGCATCGGCGGCGCCACCGATTCCAGGACCGGAGCCACCGCAGCGGGCGGAGTCACTGCATTACGCAACGGAATCACTACTGGCGCAACCACCGGCTCGACAGCAGCGCGCTGCGGCGGAGGCAACTCATCCTCCGAAAACGGCGGCGGCCAGACGGGTGGAACGTGGTCCATCGGCGGCAGCGGCCGCACCGGATCGACAAGTTGATGCTCGCCGGTCTCCGAATCGAAAACCCGGTAGCGGAAGCCGCTGTCGCGGAAAAGTCGCGCCACCTTGCCGATGTCCCGCTGCGCCAGGCGCGCCAGGTCATCAGGAGGCATCGCTCCGTTCTTCTTGCCGTCGGGGGGGGTCATTCGGCGGGCCTGTCCGGCTCCTTCTTGCCGTACTTCGCAGCGCCGCCCGTGCTTTCGAGGTAGAGGCGCACCGCCTGCTGCGAGCCAACGACGAACTCGCATACGTCGTCGCCGATGCCTGGCATTGGCGCCTCGATCGCCTCGAGCGGACAGGGGCTCACCGCTTCGAGCAAGCTGCTGACGAACCCCTCGAGCATCACGTAGACGTAGCCGCCCTCTTCGAGCGCCTCGGGAAAGGGCCAGTGCCACGCGCGCACGCGGATCAAGCCAGACTTCTCGTCGGTGCTCAGGTCGAGCATACCGAGGCCGAGGCCGTCGCTGAGTTGGCCGACCAGTGTCTTGAAGACAGCCCAGGGCAGGTTTGCAATGTCGCCGACGCCCCATTGCTGCTGCAGCCGCTCGGCGAGTCGCCCGCATATGCGCTCGCCGGTGCGCCGGCCGATCTCACGGATGCGTTCGGCGGGGGTGAAGAAGCGTTCGCGGCTGACTTCGATCAGCGACAGCAGCAGGTCGCCGGTACCGTTGAGGGCGCGGCGGTCGACCAGTTCGGCAGCGAGCTGGCCGCTGTAGACCGCGCGCTCGAGACCAGCAGGCAGCGTCAGAACGTCGTCGTTGCTCGCAGCCGATTTCGTGGCGTCCATCGTCATTCCTCTTTTCCGGCCGCGCTCAAGCCGCCTCGACCCCGCAAGCGTCCCGCCAGATACGTCGGTCGACCCCCGCGGCAAATGCCCGCAAGACGTTTTCGTCGACGCGCAACAGCGCTTGCATCTCGCGGAGGCTGAGGTCGAGTCCCGCGCTCGCACACACGTGTGCGGGCTCCTCGAAGAACTCGCTCCTGAAGCGGCCGTCCGTCACCAGCCGACCCAAGACACACTCGACAGCACGCTGACTCATCGATATCGCTCCCGTTGGGATTTGCCTAGCGAAGGGGAGCAAAAATTGCGCCAGCGCCGCAGACGTCTGTCGCAGTCGAGCAACTCCGTGGAATCGCGTACTCTTTTGAACGACCTTGCGAAGACGAGCACAGGTTCGTACCGCGAGCCATGGCTTGTCTCAGCCGAACCCCATGGGTACGGCCCATTTCAGCCGCACCGGCGCCCACCCGCACACTAGCGGGGCGGTGCCCCGGCTGCGCCACTGCGGAGGACGGGTCGGCGGACGGGCCGTTGGGTCACTGCAGGAAACAAGCGCAGGAATTCGACTCAGCGCGAACGAATTCCCACGATCAAAGGTCACTAGAGCGGGAACAGCAGCGCCATTTCGAAATAGACCCGATCATAAGGATCGGCGACGACGAATCCCCCGCCGGCCGAGAAGACCACCACGTCCGCCAGCGGTACCTCGATCGAGCCATCGCCGCCGAACGTCGCGCGACTACCCTCGGAATCCGAGAACCGCGGCGTGTCGAGCCCGGACACCCACTGGCCGCCAACTCGCCCGCCCACCCGGAACGTGCTTCCGGGGAAGGTTTGCGGCATGAGCGGCCCGAGAAAGTCGAGCCGCAAAGCCGCCTCGAGAAACGAATCCGGACTGAAGTAGCCGCCGCCGGGCGGGAAATCCGCCACCGGAAAGAGTTCCTGGTCGAGACCCAGAGGATACGATTCGCTCAGGTCCTTGTCGTAATGGAAGAAGTACGCCTGCGCCCCGGGCCGGACCACGTACCCGGAGCCGAGCGGGAAGTCGCGGCCGATCGAGAAGAATGCGTCGATCTTCTCGTTGTCCTCGACGCGCACGCCCGCCAACGTCGAATACGCCACCTCGAACACGCCGGTGATGTCTTGCGGCGTCCGGTAACCCAACGTCCCGCCGAAGCGGTTCTGCATGACCTTGCCGAAGAAGATGCCCTCGCGCCGATTGCCTCGGTACGAGAGCAGCGACTCGATCACCGGCTTGCGCTCGAAGAACGGCGTCAGCGACAGCCGCTGCGCGACCTGGAAACTCAGCCTGCCGAAGCCGGTGATGTCGGGATCGTCCGCGAACCCGACCGGCGTCACTCCGGCGCCGAAACTGCCCTGCACGACGTCGGTACCGAGACGCATGCCGAGCACGGCGATCTCGGCGGCGACGCCCGCGTCGGTGACGATGCCGTTGTCGATGACCGTCGGCTCGGCGGTCAACCGAATGCGCGAGCCGATGATCGCCGGCACCTCGAGGAACAGTGGGAAGCGCCAGAGGGCGAACTCGTCGGCGATGACGTCGCTCACCGAGTTCAAGAAGTCGTAGCGGAAGCCGACGCTGAGCTTCATCGCTTGCGCCCGCAGCAGCTTGCGCTCGAGCGCGGTCAGCCGGGCCCGCGCCAGCGGGTCGAGCGGTGTCGGCGGCTCGACCGGCTCGCGGATCGGCAAGCCGGCACCGGCAGGCTCGCGTTCGAGATAGAGACGTTGGGTGTACTGGGGCGGCAGCGTCGGCGGCAGCACAAAGGGCTCGGGCTCGGGCGCCGTGCCGGGCACCACCTCGGCGCCGTATTCGTAGTAGCGGTAGCGCTCTTCGAACCGCGACGGCGCGGCGCCGGGCTGCGGTCGCGGGGGCAGCGTGCTGTCCACCGCGTACGGTTGCGGAGCGGTCGGAATGTAGTCTTCGACGGTGCCGGTGACACCACGGGGCGACGGATAGCGCTCCTCGCGTACCGGGAAATGTTCCTCGCGGATCGGCGCACCCGCTTCCTCGGACAGCTGCCGCACCGGCACCGGCTCATGAACCGGCGCCGGCCGCGGCACGGTATTGCCGCGCGGGGCGCCGCCGCGCACATCCTCCATGACCCGATCGAAGCTCGGCAGCGCCTGCGCCAACATCTCGGGCTCGCTGCCTCGCGCACCGTCGTCCGCAGCGCTGATGCTGCGGCGCATGGAGTCGAGTGCCGGACCGGCGAACGCCCAAGCCTCGGGCGGCGCGGCGTCGTTGACGACGGCGGTGTCGGCGAAGGCGAGCATCGCCACTTCAGCCGCTGCGCCGGTCTTGCCGTCGCGCCAACCCGAGCGCCGCGAGGGATAGGGCGCCTCTTCGTAGACAGGCACTGCGGGCGGGCGATCGGGCACGGCGCGCATGACCCCTTGCGGCAGCATCAGGGGTGGCAGCACCGAAGCGCGCTCGGCCCGCAGGTCGGGAGCGACGGCGCGCGCCTGGTCGATGCGCAGCGGTGGCAGCACGCGGCGCGGCTCGCCGCCGAGGCGTTTGGCGTACGCGAGCATCTCGGCCGACTGACCATCGCGGCCCTGCTCGTGGTAGAGTTCGGCCAGGGCGAGCGCCGCATCGGCGCTCGGGCGCGCCTGCATCACGCTCTCGATACGCGCGATCGCAAGGCCCGGTTCGCCGGCGCCGCGCAGCGCGTAGGCGAGGCCGAGTTGCCCAGCTGCGTCTTGCGGCTCCACGCGCACGGCACGCTCGAAGAATTGCCGCGACTCCGGGTACTGCTCGGTCTCGAGAAACAAGTAGCCGATCGCGCGCAACACGTCGGCGTCGTTGGGCGCTAGTTGGTACTCCTCGGCCAGGGCGAGATACGCGAGGTCGAGACGTCCGTCGCGCATGAACCGCTCGCGCTCGGCGCGGGCGCGCGGCCTTTCGATTTCGTTGCCGACGCGAGCCAGCTCCGTGCTGCTCACCTGCCCCTGTGCCTCGTGCAGTGCCGCGCGGGCCTCGTCGTGACGACCCAGTCGGCCGAGCGCACGGATCCGCGCCATGTGCAGCCGCTCCGACTGCGGCGCCAGCTGTAACCCTTGATCGGCATACGTCAGCGCCAGGCTCCCCTGGCCCATCTCGTTGCGCACCTCGCTGAGGGCGGCCCAGACGTCCGGATCGCGCGGGTCGCGCTTGCGAACGATCTCGAGCAGGTCGACCGCCGCACTCAGGCGCCCTTCGGCGCGTAGCGCCGCGACCTGTGCCATCACCCGCCGCTGCTCGATGCGCGCCCGCGCGGCGGGCGGGTACGCACCCTCGGGAAGCGACGCGATCTCGAGGTAGATGCGCTCCGCGGCCTGCCAATCGCCGAGTGCTTCCTGAGCGGAGGCGAGCCCTTCGAGTGCGGTGAGGTCGCGCGGCCGACGGTCGAGCGCGGCAGCAAAGCTCGCCGCCGCATCGGCAGGCTGGCCGGTCTCGAGGTAGATCCAGCCGAGCAGCGTCAGGGTATCGGGGTCGCCGGGCGCGAGCGCGAGCGCGTCGCGTGCCGAGGCGAACGCTGCAGCGTGCTGGCCGAGATCCTTCAACGCACCGGCACGCGCCTGATAGAGCTTGGCGCGTTCGCTATTGGCCGCCTCGGGGCGCAGCGTCACCAGCCGGTCGACGAGCGCCTCGGCTTCGGCAAAGCGCTCGAGCGCCGTGAGCATCCGCACCTGGCCGGTGATCGCCTCTACCGGCGCATCCTCACGGCGCGCCAACTCGCGATAAGCGCCGAGCGCTGCTTCGCGCTCACCGCTTTCCTCCAATACCTGGGCGCGCAGCAAGCGCAGATCGACACGTTCGGGATTGGTGCGCAATCCCTGGTCGACGAGGCGCAGTACCGCCGACGCGGGCATCACCGTGCGGTCCGCACGCCAGCGGGCAACACCCTCTTCGACCGCGAGCCAGTCTTGCAAGGCGCTCTGCCATGCCGGGTCGGACACGCCTGCGATGATCCCACGGGCCGTCTGCCAATCTTCGCGACCGGCGACGATCTGCAGCTGCATCGCGAGCGCATCGCGGTTGCCCGGATCGACCTGCAGAGCCCGCTCCAGGAGTTGCTCGGCAGGCGCGACGCGGTTCGCCGCCAACAGTCCCCCAGCCTCGGCAACCCACAGCGAGACCCGGCTCGCGCGCACGTCGCGGTTGGTGGGGTCGAGCCCGAGCAGCTCATCGTAGAGCATGCCCGCCCTGGCGAGATCGCCGCTGGCATAAGCCGCTCCGGCAAGCCCCTGCATCGCAACGATGTCTCCGGGGCGGTCTTTCAGCACCGATTGGTAGGCGGCAATGGCCTCGTCGTGGTGCCCGGCCGCAGCGTAGATTCCCGCGATCGTCAGCCGCACGTCGACGTTCGTTGGCTCGAGCGCAAGGGCTCGTTCTGCCGCGGCGAACGCCTCGCGCGTGCGCCCGGCGCGTTTGGCGGCCTCGGCTTCGGCGAGGAGGAGGACCGTTTCCGCAGCGTTCGCGGCTGCGGGATCGCTGCTGCGAATCGCCGCGAGCGCGGCCACCGCCTCGCGGGTCCGTCCCAATGCGGCGAGCACGCGCACCTGCCCGGCGTAGGCTTCGGCGGGCGGGGCAGGCAACTGGGCCACGCGACGGAAGGCGAGCAGGGCCCCCTCGGCATCGCCGCTACGTTCGAGCGCCTGGGCACGAATCAGCAGCAGGTCGGCTCGATCCGGCTGCTCGCGCAGCGCCTCGTCGATGAGCGCGAGTTCGTCCGCACCGACCGCGTCGGGATCGGCCCTGACCGAAGCGAGCGAGCGTTCGACCGCAACGAGGCGAGCAAGTTGATCGGCACGGGCGCCGAGCGGCAGCTGCCGCACACCTTGGTCGGCAACGTCGTAGGCGCCGATGCGTAGCGCGGTCTCGATCGTTCGTTCGAGCGCCGGCACGACTCCTTCACTCCCTCGCAACGAGTCACGTGCATGCGCCATCGCTTCGTCGTGGTCGCCGCGCTGCAGCGCGTCTGCGGCGAGCCCGGCGAGCACGTCGGTGCGGCCGATGATCGCCCGCGAATTGCCAGGTGCGATCCGCAGAGCCTCATCAAAGGCAGCGAGCGCGTCGTGCAATTGGCGCCCGGCGAAGTAGGCGCCGGCGAGTCCGAGGTAGAGGTCGGGATCCTGGGGACGAACGGCGAGTGCCGCACGGTAGGCCTCGATGGCGCGCGCGAGATCGCCGGTTTCCGTGTAGAGGCCACCGAGCGTGGCGAGAACCCCGCCGTTCTCGGGATCGACCGCACGCGCTCTTTCGACTGCGGCGAGCGCATCGCCCGAGCGGCCTTCGGCCTTGAGAATATTCGCCTCGGCGAGCAGCAGGGACAGCTCGGTACCGGCGGCAGCCTGTGGATCGCGCACCTGCACCGCAGCGAATACCTGTCG